>JACKQG010004057.1_pt1 | contig 17296 bp, 12 predicted proteins | sample 8237621 | NCBI WGS metagenome assembly JACKQG01 (sample SAMN15677084, study PRJNA649215) | marine metagenome | biome: marine; feature: Black Sea; material: saline water; isolation source: suspended particulate matter (SPM) from the Black Sea western gyre | collected 2013-06-09/2013-06-10 | depth...
GCAAGCTACCAAACTTTGATGATCAATCGGGGAGGACCCACTTACAAAATTCTGTGCCTGAAAGATGAACTTGAGAAAATGGGCGTGGATGTTCATTTGTTCGACATGTGGGATTATGATATGAAGTTTACTGACGATGATCTGATCCATATTTTCAATGCGAATATTCATACCTATCCTCTTGCGATTAATTTAAAATTATATGGCGCTAAATATGTAGTAAATCCGATCTTCTACAGTAACCATTCTGCTCAGAAAATACATCTATACAGAATGCTTGAAGCTCCTTTCAGAAAGGTGTTCAAACGAACCTATTCAGATTATTTTTTCACGAAATATATTTGTGATAATGCAGAGATGGTTCTGCCGAATACATGTGACGAAGGAAATCTTTTATGCGGTGCCCTTGGTGTAAAAAGAGAAAAGATCGAACTCATACACAACGGAGTTGAAGAACGATTTGCTCATGCTGACCCATCTCTTTTTGAGAAGAAATACGGGCTTAAGGATTTTATTTTATATGTGGGTCATCTCGGACCAATTCGAAAGAACGGACTCAATATTATCAGAGCTATGCAAAAGATCGATCATCCCTCAGTAATAATTGCAGACATTCTTAATGATGAAGAGGGCGCTGCATGTAAAGAGGAAATCGAAAATTCTAAAAATATTACGCATATTAATTGGCTAAAACATGATGATCCGATGTTCGCATCCGCTTATGCTGCGTGCCATACATTCATTCTGCCCACTCGATATGAGACACCTGGTCGGGCAGCTCTGGAAGCAGGACTTGCCGGGGCAAATGTGGTTATAACTCCTTATGGCGGCACACGGGAATATTTTGAGCAATTTGCAGAATATGCGGAACCGGCATCCATACACTCGATAATACAAGCCACGAAAAAATCGTTAGAAAAAAAGAAAAATTCTACACTGAAGGATCATATCAGAAAATATTTCCTTTGGGATAAAATTGCTCAACAAACTGTAGAGATGTACAAGCGAGTACTTTCTCAATGAAGGAATACGTCGAAAAAATACTGCATTACACTGCAGGAAATCTGCTGCAGAAGATTATTCTATTAGCACTCCTGCCGGTATTTACACACTTTCTCGCACCGCAGGAATATGCAATTTATACAAATATTGTTGTTTTTATCTCTTTCGCAAGTTTGCTTTATTTTCTCGGATTTCAGCAGGCAATTTTTTCGTATTTTTATCATAAGAAAACTCCCGAATATCATTATACGTTGATCAGTTCGATTTTCATCTCAATCCTTGTGTTCGGAGTCATTCTCTCTCTGCTCATTGTGATATTCCGAGCAGAGCTTTCCCAACTTATTCTTCGCTCACCAGACTATGCACACATCATGATCTGGGTAAGTGTGATCCTGTTATTTGATGTTATTTACGGTATGGTGCTTAGTATTCTGAATATGATGGAGCGTTCAAAACAGTACATTCTTGTCGGGAATTTCAAGCATCTTCTTTTATTGATTTTATTGGTCGTTGCTGCAATTGCTTCCAGATTTTCATTGGATACAATATTTATCCTGATGATGATCTCATCAGCGCTTGCTGTACTGGTTGCAATTGGAGTAATGGGTTCTATCATGAAAGATTTTGCAAATCAGATCACCGAGAAAAGAATATTTTCTTTCCCGATTGTAAAAAAACTGTTTTCTTTCGGACTCATTATGATACCCGGCACTTTTGCGATGCTTATACTCAAGGTATCAGACAGATATATGATCACCTATCTTTCTGTCCATTCATTATATGATGTCGGCATCTATGCGATAGGTTATCGTATAGGTATGATCGTCACATTTCTTAATTCTATTGTTAGTCTTGTATATTTTCCTTATGCAATGAGAATTGCTGATTATTCACATGCAAAGGAATCCTTCAAGAAAGTATTTAATGCTTATGTAATATTTGGAGGAATTGTAGGATTCTTTGTGATACTTTTCTCTCCCGAAATTTTCAAAATATTTATCAACAAATCCTATCATGAAGCGATCAAGATCGTATTTTTTGGTGTGATTTCTAACTATTTATATGGTATTTTTAACATCATCAATCTAAGTTTCTATGTGAAAAGAAGAGCTGGTAATATCGCGCTTGCAGTTGGATTGGGAGCGATTCTCAATATTGTGCTGAATTTCATATTGATTCCCAAGTACGGTATTTACGGAGCCGGTATTGCTTCTATACTTGCTTTCGGACTTATTGTAATATTCAGCTTTATTATCGCAGAAACAATTTATCCGATCTCTTATAAAATCAGATACATTGTATTTTCACTTATTATTCTTATATCGACTTCTTCCATTAATTTTGTATTAGATTATCAATTTTATCATACATTTATTAAGGTGCTTTTTTTAATAATAATTGCTATAATTGCTGTAAAATATGCAAAGCAAAAAAAAATATTCAATGAAATCTATCAAAAAATCAAATAGGAAAAACTTAATTCGTGCCTTGTTGATATTCATGATCATATTGAGCTTGATCTTTATTATGATCACAAGGTTTACAAACATTGAAGCGGATCCGGATGTTTCGATATCCAAATTAAAAGGTGCTTACATAACCGACGAAGGATGGAAATCAGGAAATTCAATAAATAAATATCTCTCAAATAACTGGATGTGTAATGATAAAAACGATATTCTTTTATGGCCTGTTATGCCAATTATAGAATATTTCTGTTTCAGAATATTTGGATTGTCCCTATTTTCACTGAGGTTACCGTCAGTTATATTATCAACGCTGCTAATTATTTTACTGGGATTATTTATATACATAACTAATTCAAAAAATAATTTAAATAAAAAATTATTAATTTTGATTGTATATTTATTATTAGCCGGAACAAATTATTATTTATACATTCAAGGACGAATTGCATTTTTTGATATACCAATGAGTACAATAGGTCTTGCAAGTTTACTCATATTTTTTAAAGCGATCAGGGCAAAAACACTCAAAACAAAATATTTCTACTATGCCATTCACGGATTTGTTATTGCGATTTGTGTCTGTGTTAAAACATCCGGCTTGATATTTTTCCTATCACCGATTGTTTCTCTTTTTATAATGAATATTATCAATAAATCAAACGAAAAATATAATGTGAGAGGATTGATAATATCATTTATTGTTATGGTTTGTGTTACTGTTTCCATCCTGTTTATAGTAAATTATAAAATTACTAATGATATTTTTACTATTCCCCTGAAGTATATCTTTAATCCTAACGCAGTTCATTACGGACAGCTACATCCCTTGTTGATTATAAAAAATTATTTGAGATTTTTTACTAATAACATTATAATGAATAATCTCGCACTATTTCTAATGATGCTTATAAGTATTCTGATTGTTCTTTATAAATCAATTAGAAAAAGAAATATCGAAATCTCAGATTCAATAATGCTTTCACTTACAATATCAAGCTTTCTGTTCTTGGGATTTTTTACTCCGCAGGCAGAACGATATTTTGTAGTACTGCTCATTCCAATGTTATACTTCATTCCAAAACTAATACAATATGCAATGTATATATCGGATAAATATGGAATACATTGGTCTAAGGAACGGATAACACCAAAAAGCATAGTTTGTGTGCTGATTCTTATAATTATGTTTTCAAATATTTGGAATGTCTGGAAGATGGGAAATTATATAAGGGATAGAAAATATTCTCTTATGAACACAGCTCTTATGATCAAGCAAGACATTGATAGGGATGTGAAACGTCGTGGTAGAGTTTTTCCGTATTTGATGGTTGGGATGACTACCAGTACGTTAGCAGTGATTAATAATATACCTTTTACATATCATCTTAATAATTACACGGAAAGTCATTATTTTATTACCAATGAAAGCGATGAAATCACAAATGACGGGTATAGGTTAATATCTCAATACAGGATTTTTAGTATTGATGATCCTGAACTTATATTGTATTTACTCATTCCAAATGATAAAGATAAATGAGGGTAGAGTGAACCAATCTTCAAGAAATATCCTTTTTATTTCCTATTTCTTCCCGCCACTTGGCGGTCCCGGAGTGCAACGTTCGGTAAAATTCTGTAAATATCTTCCGGAAAATGGATGGAATCCTATTGTGCTAACAGTGAAAGATATTGCCTATGTTGCTTATGATAAGTCACTTGAAAGGGAAACTTCAGAATTAGATGTCCATCGTACAGGTTCATGTGATATAATGCGCCTACTTTATAAAATAGAAAAGCAAAGCACTTCACGCAATAATCAGTCGATTTATACTAAATCCTCCAGTAGGAGAAAGCAATTTTTTCGGGATATTTTTCCTGTAGATTCCAAAATTGGATGGATTCCCTTCGCTGTTCGAAAAGGGAAGAAAATATGCCGATCTCAGGCAATAGATGCAATATACTGTTCGGTAGGCCCATTCTCTTCAGCAATAGTAGGATATGTGCTATCGAAGAAATTCGATATTCCTCTTATTGTTGATTATCGAGATCTCTTCATAGGAAGACCCGATGCAAGCTACTTTTCATTCTGGCACGAAAGATATGCATACAAATGGGAGAAAAAAGTACTGGATCAGGCGCTGTCTGTTATTATCAATACTCATCGTGCAAAAAAGAGGATTAAAAATATATATCCAGGTATCGAAAAGCGGAAATTTTCCGTAATATACAATGGTTATGATAAAGAAGATTTTGACTACATATATAGAACTCAACAAGCAGATATTGTCTTTACTTATACTGGGGGCTTTTATGGAGAACGTACACCAAAATATTTTCTTCAAGCATTAGCGGAGTTGAAAGATTCGCATCAGCTTCCGGAAAATGTAAAATTCCAATTTATAGGAAATCTGCAGGAATCAATTCAGAAATTATTTTATCATTCAGAGATTATGAAGCACATAATATTAACACCACAAGTTTCACACAGAGAATCAGTGAGTTGCCTTTTTAAAAGTGATTTTCTACTTCTATTTATTGCAAAGCGAGATAGCGAGATGGTTATTCCTGCAAAACTTTTTGAGTATCTTGCAACAAGAAAACCAATTCTGGCGATGATCCCAAAAAATGGAGAAGCAGCACAGCTCATCAAAAAATTCTCAGCAGGTCTGATTTGTGAACCAAATGATGTGCAGAAGATCAAAGAGAGTATTGTTGAAATGATAAAATACAAACAGCTTGGTATTATTAATGAGATATTTCCAATTGTAGAAAATAATTATTCAGCATACGAGCGCAGAAATTTGACTAAAAAACTGGTGAAGGTTCTTGATACATCTATATGAGAAAATTTAGGATATGTCATGTTCAATTGCTGCCTCTTCTTTCAGGAGTGCAGAATATAATGATTCATCTGCTCGATCATCTCGATAGAAGCCAATATGATATTACCGTCATTTCTGCTCCTGATGGACCAATGATAGTAAAACTGAATGAGATGGATATCAGGCATGTCGCATTCCCGAATCTCATACAAAAGATAAATTTTAATGACATACGAATATTCATTCAATTCTATAAATTTTTCAGAAAAGAACGATTTGATATTGTGCATACTCATTCATCAAAAACGGGCTTTTTTGGTCGAATTGCTGCAAAACTGGCAGGTGTAAAGATCATCATTCACACAATACATGGGTTTCCATTCCATTCATTTCAATCAAAAATAGTCATATTGTTTTATCAAAACCTGGAGAGAATAGCAGGTGTTTTTTGTGATAAAGCAGTATCCGTCAATGCCTTTGAGCGGGAATTAGCAATACAAAAAAATCTTATCAATGAGAAGAAAATAATTACGATATACAATGGAATTCAAGGCTTAGATTCACGAAATCCTATTCAACGTGAGGAATTGGATATAGATAAAAACGATATTATTGTGGGGTCAGTAAGTAGATTTTCCGAACAAAAGAATATTTTAAATCTGATTAAAGTTGCGATTGATTCAGTCAAACAGTCACCGCGCATTACATTTATATTCATTGGAGATGGTGAGCATTTCAGCCAAGCAAAGCAGCTTGTAAAAGCAGCAGGAGCTGAAGATAGTATTCGGTTAATGGGCTGGAAATCCAACGTCGCAGATTGGTATGAACTTTTCGATATAGTGGTACTGTATTCAAAATGGGAAGGATTATCTTTGACCATTCTAGAAGCGATGAGTATGAAGAAACCCATCATCGCATCAGACATTAAAGGCAATAATGAACTGATCGTTGAAGGTAAAAATGGGTATCTTATCAAAATTAATAATCATCAAGATTTGACAAAAAAAATAATATCTCTTTCAAAAGACACGCAGAAGCAAATAATGTTCGGAGCTGAGAGTTATAAGATATTTTTAGAGAAATATACGATTGAACGTTTCGTCGATTCGTATCTAGAACTATATCAAAAATTGATAAAGAAAAAGCTATGATAAATATTTATGTTACTATAGGATCATTGATACTTGTTTATCTTTTGGTGCCGGCAAATATTGCAGTTTCAAGAAGATTCGGCAACGTTGATCACCCAAGAGATAGAAGTATCCACGAAAATTCAACCCCTAAAAGCGGTGGAATTGCAATTTTTCTCGCTATCGCTATCATACAAGCTATTTTGGTTGTGCTTCGGTATCAGGAAGCAAATAATCTCTTATACGGTTTGTTCATAGGTGGTTTCCTAATAGTTATTCTCGGTCTTCTCGATGATATTTACGATCTCTCTGCATGGGTAAAAGTGCTTGTTGAGATAGGGATTGCTCTTCTCATGATATCTTTCAATTTTAAGATCGATCTGCTCACCAATCCCTTCGGAAATTCTATTCAAACCGGTATTTTCTCCTATCCTTTGACCATTCTATGGTTCCTGCTTGTCGTCAATGCAATCAATTTAATTGATGGGCTTGACGGGCTTGCTACAGGTATTATTGTGATCGTCTCTCTTATTTTGGGTGTTGCCGGCTGGAGTACAGGAAATTATTTTGTTACCCTTTTCAGCTTTTCAATTTTAGGAAGCTGCATCGGCTTTTTGAGATATAATTTCCATCCTGCAAGAATATTTCTCGGCGATGCAGGGAGTCTGTTTTTGGGATTTTGTATTGCTGCACTTTCTGTGGCTGGAAATGCCCAATATAAAGGAGCAACAGCTCTTACAATGCTTGTTCCGATAATTGTGCTTTCAGTTCCGCTTTTTGACACAATTTTTACAATATTTAGAAGAATAAAATCAACCAAGCACATTTTTCAGTCAGATAAAAACCATCTTCATCATAAACTTCTTGAGCTTGGATTGAGCTATAAATCAGTTGTGCTCATCGGATATTTCATCACACTTCTTTTTGGACTTATCTCTCTGGGATTCCTATTAGTTGACAGGAAAATACTGCTCAGTCTTTTACTTGGAATGGGCGTGTTAATATTAATAATTGTTTATAATATAATAAAAAGCGAGTTCATAAAAAAATGAAAAAAACAGTTTTAATACTAAGTTTGTTATTTTTGATTTCTTTCTCTGCTTTTGCTTACGAAGCAGAAGAAATATCGCTGGCTAACTGGAAAGTCTTTACAAATACAACATATATACATCAGCTAACCTGTAAAGGAGACTCGGTAATTTCGGCATCCTGGGGTGGGGTAAGCATATATAACACAGAGCTCGGCACCTTTACACCGATCACAAAAGGAGATGGTCTTGAAAAAAATGAGTTGTGGTCTGTGCATTATATTCCTGCGATCAATGAATATTGGTTGGGAACTTATACGGAAGGTATCTCTCGTTATCAGGATGGAGAATTACTCAAACCATATCAATCAAATCAGGGCATAGATGGTTATTTTATCTATGATATTGATGATAATGGAGAATACATATTCGTTGCATCTGAGAACGGACTATCTATGTTTGAGATCGTATTAGGTGGAAAACCAATATTCAAGAAAACCTTTATCTCTCCACGTTGGATTTCCAATAATAGAGTAAATAGTATTGCTATTGATAATAACAACCGGGTTTGGGTTGCAACAGATGCAGGAATTGATTATACTGATATTGTATATGATGATATGATCCAGAGCGAAAACTGGCATCATCTCAATACATCTACTGCCGGTTACCCTCTCGCCAGTGATAAGATAAAGACTATATCCTATCAAAATTCAAGAATATATTTCGGGACTGAACACGGATTTGCTTACATAAAAGATATAGATGCAGAAATCTTTCAGTATGAGATCTTCAATGTTAGTCTTCCGAGTTATTATATTCAGGATATACAGCCCGTTACAGATTCCTTATTCCTCGTTGCTTTTGGCCGGTTTGATGATGATAATCAAAAATTTCTCAATGCTGCCGGTGTAAGTCAATATTCTTTTAACGGAATACAATGGACAGCACAGCATTGGGATGAGGACAACGATTTTGTCGATCAGGTTTCTGATATAACTCTCGATGATGAGCAGACAATCTGGGTTTCAACTTGGGGGAATGATATCTACCGAAAAACCCTTTATGATACCTCATGGCAGAATATCAAGCGAAATTGTATCGGATTTAACTTTGTATCCTATGCTTTTATTGATGATGATCAGAGATTGTGGACAGCGAGCGGTATTATAGGTTTTGGAGCACGTCAGGGTGTGAAAGGGATTTCGGTTTATTCCAATAATATATGGACAACCTATAATATTGTTAACAGCAAACTTGTGGGCAATAAATCTTTTCGCATTACTCAGGATCTTGGGAAAAGAATGTGGATTAGCGACTGGAACAGAGGAATTACCCGTATCACAGATTACGGAGAAGCAACTGAGCTGTGGCAAACAATTACGAATAGTCCAACCTGTGATGTGCCTGGCATCATAGAAGAAAATACTGTATCATTCGTTCAGGGAGATGAATACGGCAATATATGGATAGGGGATTATAATAAGAACATCAAAATTGTTGTGAATGATGATAGTGTATATAGTTTTGAAGCGTTTGTTCCATCTTCTCATCCGGTAGATAAACAGGATCCGATCTCTATTCTTTTCTTACCCTATAACAAAGTGTGGTTTGGCGCTTACTTTAGCGGTATGCGTTACTGGAATGGAACAGATTTTCCTGTAATTCAAGATATTTTTCTTCCAGAAGATAATCCCTTATTCTCTGGTCCTATTCTCAATATAGCTCACCAGGATTCTGATGACGGAAGATATCTCTGGGCGTGTGGTATGGATGGATTATATATGTATGATTATTATTGGCAGGAATGGTTCCGCTATACAAACGGTCTGATTGAAGATGTGAAAATATTTCGCTGGAATGGCATCGCGTGGGTTAATTACGATTATTATTGGTATGATGAAGAGGGTAATCCGGAATCAAGAATGGGAGCTGGTAGATCATGCCAGGTTAATCAGGTCTATGTCGATCCGCATGGGAGAAAATGGATAGCTACAAATGGCGGCGGCATCTCCATGCTTGACGAGAATAATTACTACTTCACCAATTTTACTACTGAAAATTCATCTCTTCCAAGTGATATTGTACTCTCTTTTGCTCATAATATCTATACGGGCGAGCTCTTTGTCGGAACTGCTGAAGGAGTGTGTGTATTTAATATCGGAGCTCAGATCAATAACGGGCAGGGAACCGGTAATATCGATGATGTGGTGATCTATCCAAATCCATTCAAACCTGCTGAGCATTCATGCATCTATTTTGAGTCCAGACCTTATGCAAAACTTCCAACTGGCGAGAATAATCTGAATATCTACAATCTCGCTGGTGAATTGGTTGCTGAACTCGAGGAATCAGATCATTTCAGATTTTTTTGGGATGGTAAGAACAATGGGAAAGATGTTGCAAGCGGAATATATTTCTTCGTGCTATCATCAAAATCTGACAAGACTTATCTGAACGGAAAATTTGCAATAATCCGCTAATGTGCAATCGGAGTAAAAGTGGCATTCCAGTTGCATGATAATATACAATTTGTTCCGGGTGTCGGGCCAAAAAGGGCAAAACTTCTCAATAAATTAGGTGTAAAAACAGTTAAAGATCTGCTCTTTTACTTTCCGAGAGATTACCTTAATAAAATTTCTGACAAGCGTATTGCAGACTTGAAGATCAATGATATAGCAAGTGTAAAAGGGCGTATTACCGATTTTAACACAAAAGAGAGTAGATTTCAAAAGCAGCAATTCCGCGTATTTATTTCTGATGGAACCGGTTATCTTACTTTAATGTGGTTCCGTCCAAGTCCATGGCTTATCAAGCAATTTGAAGTTGGCAAAGAGATTTATATACTTGGGAAAATTCAGTACTACTATAATAAATTATGTATGATCCACCCTGATTTTGAGATCCGCCAGCTGGCGGATAAAGAAAAGAAAAGTTTTTGGGTCGAGCAGGATATTCTACCTTTGTATCATCTAACCGAGGGAATCTCTAATAAAGTATTACGAAAAATCATTCGAACTGTTTTATCTCAAGACCTTTTTCTTGATGAAACAATACCAACATATATAAGAGATTCTAAGCAGCTTATGCCATTGAATGAAGCTCTGCATAAGATACATATTCCTGATTCTAATGAGGATATGGCTGCATCACGCAAAAGGTTTGTATTTGAGGAATTATTTTTCCTCGAGCTGATGCTTGCAAGAAAGAAAGTGAACTGGCATAAAGCTTCGGGTTATTCTATGGATCTGAAAAAAACCTATACTACCAAATTGAAAAAAGCGCTTCCTTTTACACTTACAAATGCTCAGAAACGTGTGCTCAACGAGATCGTTGAAGATATGAAATCTTCCCATCAAATGAATAGACTGCTGCAAGGGGATGTAGGTTCTGGAAAGACAATAATTTCGATTTTTGCGATGCTGCTGGCTATTGAGAATGACTTTCAGGCAGCGATCATGGCACCTACAGAAATACTTGCAACCCAGCATTACTTCTCTTTAAAGGAATTCCTCGAAAATTTTGGACTGCGTGTAGAGCTTTTACTTGGGGGCGTTTATGCAGGAAAAGAGGAAACCAAAGCAGCCATAGAAAGCGGTGATGTGAATATTGTAATTGGCACACACTCGCTCATTCAGAAAGATGTAAATTTTCATAAACTCGGTATGGTTGTGATCGATGAGCAGCATCGTTTTGGAGTGATGCAGCGGCTTACATTAACTCAGAAAGGACAAACGCCGGATAAACTTATCATGAGCGCAACTCCAATTCCTCGCTCTCTTGCACTTACCGTTTATGGAGATCTCGACGTCAGTATAATTGATGAGTTGCCACCTTATAAAAAGGAAATTTACACTAATTGGATTTCCTCTGATAAAAAATCACAGGTTTATGATTTCATCAAAAAGCAGCTCAATGGCGGACGTCAGGTTTATATCGTATGTCCGCTTGTTGAGGAATCTGAGAAATCGATCCGCCAGCTGGCGGATGCTACCAATACATATAAAGAATTGCAGGAAACTGTGTTTTCAAAGTTTAATGTAGGACTGCTTCATGGAAGAATGTCCAATCAGGAAAAAGACGAGATCATGCATGCCTTCAAGGAGCACAAGATTGACGTGCTGGTCTCAACTACAGTCATCGAAGTTGGTATCGATGTGCCAAATGCAACGATCATGATGATCGAACATGCAGAGCGTTTCGGGCTGTCACAACTTCATCAGCTTAGAGGACGTGTCGGCAGAGGTGCTCATAAATCTTACTGCGTGCTTGTTGTCTACGAACCGATCAGTGAAGAAGCAATGATACGTCTCAATACATTGAAAGAGACCAATGACGGATTCCGCATTTCTGAAGTTGATCTCGAACTGCGTGGACCTGGTGAATTTTTCGGAACCAAACAGTCGGGTCTGCCTGCATTTCGGATTGCAAATATCGTCCGGGACAGACCAATTCTTGAAGATGCCCGAAAACTTGCATTTGAAATTATCCAAAATGATTACAATCTCGATGATGAAGTAAATAGGGAATTGAAAGAAAAGTATAAAAAGTATTATTTGAAGAGGGAGAAGTTGTTTAGTTATTGAAGGGGACAGAATGGAATCAGAATTTGTTGTGTAGAGGAGAAATTTGCACCCGAAAGTACAGAGATAGAATTTTGTCGAAAGAAAATTGTGTCAGATTTAATTATTGTATCAAACAAACTCAAACTTGCTCACATCAAACAATCCCGATTACACAACAATAATACGAGAATAAATCCCAAGTAAAGGGGGATAAATACTCATTATATGGAGAAGTGCTCATGCAAATTCAGCAATATCTATGTCTCATTCATTCTCTGATGCCTTCAGAATCGTTGTAACAAAATTTTCTTTATCAAATATTCTTTGGGCTACACGTTGTATGTCTTTGGGTTTGATATCTTCTATTTGTGAGATCAGTCTGTCTATTGGATATATCTCTTTCATGTAAATATACTGCTTTGCAAGCCGATTCATACGTGCAGAAGTACTCTCCAGACCGATCAATATACTTGATTTGAGTAATGCTTTTATGCGTTCAAGCTCTATTTCCTCGACAGGATTCTCCATGATAGACCGGATCTCTTTGCGGATCAATTCAATACTTTTCTTGCTGTTTTTTGGGTTTGTGGCAGCATAAATACCTATACAGCCGGTATCGTGAAAAAAGTCTGCAAATGACCCGATATCATAGGAAATTCCGTGTTTCTCTCGTATATTCTGAAAAAGCCGGGAGCTCATCCCTCCGGAAAGAATTGCATTAAGCGTAAGAAGAATATATCGGTCTTCATCAGTATAGGAAAAGGTGCGAGTTCCAATACACATATGGCATTGATGATTTGCATTTTTTGTGTACACATGCTTATATTTTTTTATCGATGTAGGTGAACTCAACGCTCGGTCTGAAGGCGTTATGGTAGATCTGTCATAATTGAAATATTTCTCCACGAAACGAACCAGCTTTTGATGGTCGATATAACCGGATGCGGAGATAATAAAACGATCCGGCTTATAATTCTCGGACATAAAAGCCGTGCATGTATTTTTTTCAAAACAAAGAACTTCCTCTTTATAGCCCACGATCGGGTATCCAAGCGAATTATCCGGGAATGAATTTTCATAGAAAAGGTCGAAAATCAAATCACCCGGAGTATCTTGAATGTCATTTATTTCATCGATGACCACTTCTTTTTCTTTTTGTAGTTCTTCATCGGGAAATGTGGAGTGAAGAAGCAGATCAGAGATTAGGTCAACACTCTGTTCAAGGTTCTCTTCTAAGCATCGTGCATAAATGCAAGTATATTCTTTACTTGTAAAGGCATTAACCGATCCGCCGAGAGATTCCAGAAAATTGGCGATCTCGATCTTTGAACGGGACTCAGTGCCTTTAAATAGCATATGCTCAAGAAAATGAGCGATACCACGATTATGAACTGTCTCATCTCTGGAGCCGGCATTGATCCATGCACCAATGGAGATAGAGCGCACATGTTCTATATGTTCGGACAGGACAGTAATTCCATTGTTTAGAATTGTTTTTTTATAACTCATATTATTCTTTTTCTTTGAATTTTTCTGCCATTTTTTCGCGTATGGATTCCGGCACATATCCATTGATCGATCCGCCCGCACTGAGTATCTGTTTTACCAAACTTGAACTGAGATAGAGATACTTGATTTGAGGGATCAAAAATACAGTTTCAACTTCTTTGGAAAGTGTTCTATTTGCAAGAGCGATCTGCAATTCATATTCAAAATCCGATACCGCACGAAGTCCACGAATCATTACGGAACTGTCTCTATTCATTACATAATTAACTGCGAGCCCTGAAAAGGATTCGACTTCCACGTTTGGGATATGTTTTGTTCCTTCCCTTGTAAGCTCGACTCGCTCTTCCAGAGTAAACAAACATTCTTTATAGGTTTCCTCTGCAACTCCAATAATAACTTTGTTAAATATTCCTGCAGCACGTTCGATGATGTCTATATGTCCGTTTGTGATCGGGTCAAATGTACCTGGATAAATTGCTATTTCTTTCATAAATATTCCTTATTTTTTCATGATATTTTCGATGTCAGTGATCTCTTTTGGTATATCTTTTGAAAGATTCTCATGTCCGTCTTTTGTCACAAGAATATCATCTTCTATACGGACACCAATCTTCTCTTCAGGAATGTAAATACCGGGTTCAACCGTGATAACATATCCTGCTTCAAGTTTTTTGGCATGATCAACAAGATCATGGGCTTGTAGCCCTAATTGATGACTTACCGAGTGCATATAATATTTTTTATACTCTTCGTCTTTTTTGATAAGGTTTAATTCTTTAAGTGCCTTCTTTATCAATTTTACTGTCTCTTCCTGCAAATCACGTAATGTAATACCTGGTTTCACTTTTTTGATGATAGCTTTATTCACTTCGAGGACAGCTTGATATACTTCCTTTTGGCGTTTTGTAAATGTTCCATTTGCAGGATAGGTTCGTGTGATATCAGCACAATATTCATTCCACTTGGCTCCCACATCAGCAAGTACAAGATCATCTGAACCAACTTTGCCAGTATTCTTTTCATAATGTAGAATTGTTGCATTTTTGCCGCTTGCAATTATGGGGGAGAAGGCAAGCTGCTTTGCATTATTTCGAATACATTCATAACGGAAATGTGCCTCAAGCTCATATTCCATCATACCGGGCTCTGTGTGAGTAATGAGATTGTGTATTGCATCATTTGTGATACTGATCGCTTTTTTTATATTTTCGATCTCATCAGCTTTTTTTACTGAGCGGAGGATAGTCATAAAGTGTCCGGGATGCATAATCTTAAGAGCCGGATAATGGGCTGTGATCTCTTTAAGCTGGAATAATGAATCTGTTAAATTTGCACCGATTTTATTCGCTACATGATCATAAAAGCAGACTTCTATGGAAAGCGCATACATTTGAAGAATTCTTGGAAATTCATCGATGAAAAATATTTGGTCGATTCCTGAAATTTTCTTTGCATCCTCTTTCGATAGTTTTTTCCCGATCCAGACTTCCATTTCCGGAATATTTCTTTCAATGAAAAGAATACTGAGATTCGTCTTCCCGTTTTTATGAAGCAAAATTTGGGCATTAGCAATTTTCAATCCTGTTAGATAAAAAAAGTTCGCATTTTGCTCGAAATCAACGGGCAGACTACCTGCATCTGAAACAGTTGCCGAGAACACAGCATTGCTCTTATCTGGCAAAAGTTCAAATAGTTGTTTTCTATTCGAAGTGAAGAATTGTTTATCCATGTATCCTTCTTGAATAAATTTTTCACAAAACTTGGTTTCGTTGAAGATATTGGCAATATTTTTATTATAAATTGGTTTGGATCGTTGGTCTCCGAACCTTGATTAATTGATTTCTCAATAGTCACTGAATTATCAATTCCTTACAAATTTCAGCAAAAAAAATTCTGAATATCCAATGAAACACACCTCCTCCGACAGCTGGCGGATACTCCTCTCAAGAGGAGATTTTCTCTGCCTGCCACGGCGTAGTTAAACGGAGACGGGAAGAATCTCGCAAAAACGTTTAGATTAACGAACAGGGAGACTCTTCTCCGCCTATAATTGTGCCATATGGCAACGAGAGTTGACAAAGATGAATAGTAATGAGAAGAGTTTCCTGAGAATGAAAGGAGCTCGTAGAGCGACTGGAGTTCTCAGGAAATTGAAGGCACAAATTATTGGAGGTATCAATGATTAATAATTCTTCTCTTGGAAAATGGAATCGTCTGAAGCAGAAAAATTTGAATCAGCGATTCATTAATGAGGTGATCGATGGGCTGAACTGTTCTCCGTTTGAAGCTTCTGCTGTTCTCGATACAGTCTATAAGGTCTATAATACTTACTTTGAGAGTTGTCCATATCTCAAACAGGGACAGCTTTTCTTTGAAGTTGTTGCCGTAGAATCAAGACCTGATGCAGCTCTTTCTGACTGCAAAATGGTTACTGTTATTCTTACTATGAATGATGATGAAAATGATCTGTTAATACGTGAGAAGGAAGGAGTTGTCAGTCTTCGGCAGCATAGGTTACAGAGAATTGCAGAGGAGACTTTTCAGCAAGGTGGACTGCTCACTGTTGAGGATATAGCCTACCGTCTTTTTAACTGTGGTATGAGAACGATTTCTCGCGATATAAAAGAGTTGAAAGAGAAAGGGATTGTCCTTCCGCTAAGATCGATCGTAAAAGATATGGGGCGTGCTATCAGCCACCGTTCACTTATCATCAAAGAATGGTTAGCTGGAAAGGAATATTCCGATATCGCCCAAAGTACTCATCATAGCATCTCTTCCGTTCAGAATTATGTCGATAAGTTCAAACGAGTAATTATGCTGATAGAAGAAGGTCGGGAGCTAAATACCATTTCTTTTCTTGTGAAAATCTCTAAGGCACTGGTAAAAGAATATGTAGAAATTTATAAACGGTTCGACATTGTATCCCACAGAAAGAAAGAATTAACCGATATTGTTAAAAAAAAGGAAAATATCAGCGAAAAGAACGGAGGGACTCAATGAATCAAAAACCAGATTCTCAAAAACGTTATAACTCTGCTAAAGAACGTTTTCTGGGGCGTGCTTTGGTTAATTTCTTTAACAGGGAGCTTCCTAGAATGTTCGGACCTGTTCTGCGTGAGAAGTTAGCTGCTGAAATAATGAAAATAGTAAATGATTTAAATGTTGATTCAAACAGTTTGAAACCTGGACAGATCCTATGGAATGCATTAGATAAATCAACAAGAGGGGACTCACCGAGACGAAGATATAAAGCAGTTATCTTAACAATCGTTAATGAGGAAGATATTGAATACCTGGCTAATGGAGGATCAAGAACAGAACTGAACAAGAAAGTAGTTGCACGCATGATCAATGAAGCATATGAACAGGGAGGAATTCTTTCCATGCGTGATATAGCTCTATTAACATTAAGAACAGGAGGCAGTATTTCTGCTTATAGAAAAGCATATGAAGAAGAGCATAATGTGATTCTACCGCACACTGGGGTTTTGCATGATATGGGTTCATGCATAACTCATAAAGGTCAGATCATTAGAAAAGTTTATATTGAAAAGAAAGACCCTGTTATTGTATCAAAAGAAACAAGACACACTCAAAAAGCTGTTGATCGCTATCTCACTGATTTTAATCGGGTAAGATGTGCTTATGATCATAACAGTAATGTTGATTATGTCCATATCGTTACAGGTATCTCAAAATGCGTTGTTAATCAATATTTTGAGATTATTAAAGAAATAGAAAAAAATACTTGACTGCCATATGGCACTATCA
>JACKQG010004058.1_pt1 | contig 17295 bp, 12 predicted proteins | sample 8237621 | NCBI WGS metagenome assembly JACKQG01 (sample SAMN15677084, study PRJNA649215) | marine metagenome | biome: marine; feature: Black Sea; material: saline water; isolation source: suspended particulate matter (SPM) from the Black Sea western gyre | collected 2013-06-09/2013-06-10 | depth...
TGTTATAAAAATATTTTGCCACAAAATGCACAAATTTGATCACTAAGAAACTAATATACTCTGATGTTTCACGGGCCGGCCCGAATATTTCATGAAATATTCGTGTTAATATCTGATCCTGGGATCCAGGTATGCGTAAAGGACATCGACCACCAAGTTTGCAAGCAGAACCACGATCGCAATCAGTAAAAAAGAGGCCATGGCCAGAGGATAGTCATTGTTGCTGACGGCAAAAACCAATTCCCTTCCGATCCCCGGCCAGCTAAATACCGTTTCCGTCAAGGCGCCGCCGTTGATGGAAAATGCCAGGCTGAGTCCCACACTGGTCACTACAGGCAGTGCGGCGTTGGGCGCGGCATGCCGATTGCGGATCACCTTCTCCTCAAGTCCTTTGGCCCTGGCCGTTAAAATATAATCTTCCTTAAGGGTGTCCAGCATACTGCTGCGCATTATCAGAAGATAACTGCCAAAATGGATGAAAAAGAGGGTCGCCAGGGGCAATACCATATGGTGGACCACGTCCAGTAATTTATGCCAGAGGCCTGCAGAAGGGTTCGTCCAGACCTCTGGCGAAATCATGCCGTTTAAGGGGAACCAGCCGACCTTGAAGGCAAAGACCCAGATCATCAGCAGGGCCAGCCAGGGGAGAAAAATGGTGTGGCAGACCAGTGACCCCACCGTTATCCAGGTATCGATTTGTTTGCCTTTATACCAGGATGCAATTTTACCAAAAAAAATACCTACAAATGCAGAGAGAATAATTGCTGTAGTAAAAAGAACGACGGTATTCGGAAGGCGGTTCCATATAATCGCAAATACCGGCTCACCGTAATGAAAAGAGGTCCCGAAATTTCCGCTAAAGAAGTTTTTGAGATAATAGATATATTGCAGCCATAACGGCTGATTGAGCCCCAACTGGTCAATCAAATGCTCTGCATCTTCCGGTGTCATGGTCGGGTCTACCATCTTGGTAACCGGATCGCCGGGACTTAAATGGAACAGCAAGAAAAGCACCGTTAAAATCACAAAGAAAATAATGCATATTTCGATTAGTCTTTTAAGGATGAATCTTCGGATTTCCATTGCAAATATGTCCGCTAAAGCCGTTATCCCCCAGTATTGAGGCTATGTATTATTTTTGACCTTTCGGTCTAACCTGGCAAAAGGACCAGATATTGCCGATCCCGCCCAAAGTCTTCACCCAGCCGCTGAATTTATCCGTGCGCACGGCCTCAATGAGTGCCGGATTATAAATAGGGATGTAAGGCAAATCCTCCATAATGATCTTTTGCATTTTCCAGATAAGTTGCCTGCGGTGCACCCGGTTCATTGCGCTTGAAGATTCTACAGCAATGCGGTCGAACTCGGGATTTTTATATCCGCTCATGTTCCAGCCCCGTTTTTTATCGTTGGCCGAATGAAAAAAATTCCTCAAATAATCCGGATCAATTTGTATTTTACCATACCCCAGGATAAAGGTATCAAATTCATGGCGCCCCTTGATCTGGTCAAGAAGTGCCCCAAAGGCCATGGGTCGGCAATACGCAGGCATACCCAAGGCCCTGAGCCATTCCTGTATTAGCGTGCCGCTTATGGCCCGGTGAGGATCATAATCAGCCGGAGGCGTTAAAATCGTAAAATCTTCCATTAGACGGCCATCGGGCAAACGTATCCCCTTGCCGGCAACTACCCTGCCGTTTTCATCCACCGGCGGCTCCACCCAGGTATATCCGGCGTCGTGCAGGATCTGATAGGCCTTTTTAATACGATCGTTGCGCTTCAGGCCCTCCCCTGGACGGGGAACATCCGGGCAGAACCAGTATTGGTTTCCCGGCGGAACGATGGAGTCCATCCGAATGCCATACCCATTGAGAATACGCGTAATGATAAACTGTTTGTCAATCAGCACGGCTACAGCCTGCCTCAGCCTGTCGTCGCTGAACGGCGGCTTCCTCACGTTAAAACCCATAAAATATAAGGCGCTTTTTTCACTGAAAAATATTTTAATATTATTTTGCCGACCAAGGTCTTCGAGGTATCCCGGCTGAATTCCCCACCAAAACATGTCGATACTCCCTTTTTTTAGTGCCAGGACGGCCACATCGGAAGTACCGTAAATTTTAAACAGCATACTATTCACATACGGACCCAGCGTCCGACCGTTTATGCGCCGGCCGTTACCGAAAAAATGTTCATTTTTTTGAAGATAAAGATAGGTGCCCCGGCGCCATTCTTTCAGCATAAAGGGACCGCAGCCTACCGGCATTTCTGTTTTGTAATTTAGCAGGGCTCTCAGTGGTTTTTGTTGTGCTCTGGCCTCTTGTGCGATTTGAGTCCACTGGCTCTTGGGTACAATCGATGACGTAAGGGTTCTTGACTCAAAAATAGCTTGCGGTGTTTCCAGGTAAAAGCGAACGGTATATTTATCCGGTGTCTCAATTTTTTTTACGAACTTCCACCTGGAATAGTACCGCGGCACCCTGAACTCTTTGATCAGGTTAGCGGTAAAGGCCACATCATCCGAGGTTACATCCGATCCGTCGGACCATTTCGCCGGCCTGAGCCTGACAGTATAGGACGTCGTTTCAGGATCGAATTGCGGTTTGTCCGCTGCCAGCCAGGGTATCAGGGTTAAGGTGTCCGGATCCCGCAAATACAGCGGTTGGTAGATTAGAGACAGGATTTTATTTGAATTGGCATCACTGGCCAGCCAGATATTAAGTGTTCTGGGCTCTTCAGCAAGCCCGATTTTAAGGGTCAAGGCATCTTGTTTTCCGCCGCAGGATATAATGAAACCCAGCAAAATCACAACCATTATCACAAAACAAAATGTTCGGTTGAATATCTTAGTCATAACAGTTAGGCAGGTTTCATGACAATTTCGAGTTATTGTTTTTTGCTTTCATCCGGCTGACTTTCTGCTCGATGAAATCAATCACCTTAACCTCAAGTTTTTCCCGGTTCAGCCGGTTGATCCGGGGGATGCCCCCCGGACTGACGCAGTTGATTTCAATCAGTTTATCTCCAATCACATCGATACCTACAAAATAGAGACCATCTTTGATCAGCCGATCCTTGATAAAACGGCAAATTTCCTTTTCTCTTTCTGTGACTTCATGTTTAAATGCCCGGGCGTCGGCATGAATATTGGTCCTAAAATCCCCTTTTCGCGGTCTTCTTCGCATAGCCCCTAAGATCTCTCCGTTGAGCAAAAGAATTCTTATATCCCCTTTTTCTCTAACGCTATCTAAAAATTCCTGCACCATGATCGGCTCCCTTGCCGGATAATCTTCATAGCCTCGGACGTAATAGTTTATCAGTGAATTCAGATTTTCCGCATCCCGGTTGCTGACCTTGATCACCCCTTCTCCGCCAAACCGCTGTAGTGGTTTAACAACCATGTCACCACCAAAATTATCGATGATTTTCCGAAGCCTTTTCGGATCCCTGGATACATGGGTTTCCGGTATGATATCGGGAAAATTCAGCGTATACAGTTTACTGTTGCCAAGGATCTGCCCCATGGTGGAGTTAATCATGAATACCCGGTCGCTCTCCGGCGCAAGGAATTCAATCGCTTGATAATTCAACGGCGGATTTTTCCTCAAAAATAATGCATCCAGGTCAGTAACGGTCTCAAATATGAGTTCCTCCCGTTTCAGGCAATTGATCGCCGAGTGCCAGTACTTTTTCATCGAAAGATCAGGCGACACTGTAATATTACGCATTCTGGCCACAACTTCGCCTCGGCGTATATAGATGTCATGCGGTTCAAAGAAATAAACCGTATGCCCCCTCTGGTTGCACTCATACATCAGGTGACTGGTGGTTTCCATCAGCGGATCGATGGACTCCAAGCTGTCCATTAAAAAGGCGATTTCCATTCCTACCCCCCTATTCTTCACCAGCATTGTGCGTTTTTATCTTTTCATGCAGTTTTCGGATGCGGCCACCCAATACTTTGCAAATTTCCAGGGCAATTTGGGGGAATTCCCGAACGATCTCTTTGAATTCTTGCTTGTGCAGCACCAGAAAGCGGGATGGCTCTTCAGTTCGAATGCTTGCCGAGCGTACAATATCTTCAAAAAGGGCCATCTCACCGAAATAATCGCCGCCCCCAATCCGGTCAAGCTGAAATTCATCCTGTTCCCCCATGTTTTTAATGACCGATACCTCCCCTTTGATGATCAGGTACATGGTATCGCCGGAGCTGCCCTCTTGGATAACGATTTCATTTGCATGATAATCGATCTCTTCCGAGACAGATGCCACCGCCGCAAGTTCGCTTACCGACAGCCCTTCAAATATCTCAATCCCTTTTAACTGTAATATCTTGTCTGTAATGGTAACGTCATTTTCCATGCCATCCTCACTTTTTCCGGGATGCCCCGGAGTCTGATCAATGATACGCTGCACCAATTGAAAGATATGTTTGTTTTCAGATGCGGCCATCTCTTCTATCACTTCCCTGCTCACCATTTCCAAGCCGCTGTCTTGTATCATGCCAAGGACCAGGGCAACCGTCACCCAATCTTCATTGGTGAGCAAATGGGTCACAAACTTGTTTTGTTCGGCATCGATGTTCTTAAGGCTAAAATTCCGCCTTCCGACCGCAAGACTCTCAGCAATAGAAGACATTTCCACAAGGGGCATCAAAATCCTGACGAGAGCCTTGTCTATCGTGTCATCCAGGGCTTCCAAAGCGTTGGCGCGTTGGCGCGTATCTGAAGAGAAGATGCCTCTGCGGATAATATTCATCTGCCCGGACTGATCTTGGGTAGCCAGAACCCGCAGGATATTTTCGATTTGCAGAAGCCGTTTTTGACTCAGATGATCAATAATAATATTCCGGGCAGGATTTTCAGGAAACTCCCGAAGACGCTCTGCTTCGGCCAGGTATTGGTACCCGCTTTCAACCTGACTACGCGCAAAACGAAAAAAATCCAGGTCTTTTATCTCCAACGACTCCAATAGTTCGAAGATGCCCTTGCGGACCCGGCTTTGGGGCAAATTAAGCGACTCAACCAAAAGCCGGGCATTCTGAAAATCAGCGGCTTCTATTTTGCTTTTGGCCGTTTGATGAATATTTTCCGACATATCGTCCATCAGAAAAATCACTTTTTTTAATACGTCATCGTTGTCGATCTCGACCGCCTCCAGTGCCGCCAGACGAATCGATTCTGTTGAATGTGACAGGTAAGGAAGCGCCAACTCTTGCAGCTCGCCGGTTCCAAGCTTTTTAAGCCCTTGTAAAAGGTAAGGTAACACAGTCTCATTCTCTGAAGCACCCAGCATTTCTTTAAGACTGACGGCAAAGGAACTGTCACCTAATGCGCCGGCCGCAATGACACCGGCCGTTTTTAAGTCGATATCTTCAGAATCAAGCCACGCTTCAAGTGTTGAGCGATATGCCGCCGGCGATAGCTGCTGAAGCCCAACCAGTGCATAGGCTTTTACTTCGGGAATTTCATGGTTAACAAATGATTGGTAATCAAACCGGGCGGAAAGTGTCGGCTCCAGACGATTTGCGGCTTTTATGGCGGACGCTGCCAGTTCCGGGTTTTCAGATGTTGCCAGTTCACTGAACACTTGAACCGCCGTTTCTCCGGCATTGGAAGAGAGCAGTTTCAACAGAGCTATCCGGGTCTTGTCTTCCTGGTGGTGTAGAGCCTTAATAATATGAAAGTCAAGATCTTTGACTGCCAGTTGTTTCATCAGGCGAGCATACCATAGGCAGCGATCCCCGCGAGTTGTAAGAAGTCCTTGTACTAACTGTGACTTAATTTTTTTATCCTTGAAAAGCGAACCGATATCCGCCTCTCCCAGGGCTTTCAAATCGATCAAGTTTTTAGGTATCAAATCTAAAAGAATTGTTGAATATTGTCGCTTCAGATAAACAACCGTAAAAAACCACACGGCAACAAAGGGAATGCCCACCAGCGACAGGTATTTAGGATGGAACAGGTTTCCGGAAAGCAGTATCAGACCGGAACCGAAAAAAAGGCCTATGCGCACTACCGTGCCCCTCAGAAACGGTCGCATGACCTTGCGGTAAGCTTCCGGGACTAGCCCCATTACAATACCTCTAGCCGGGTTGTTGATGGTCGTGCGCAGAATCATGGTGGACATTCTGGCATACATGGCGGATAAGAAATCGAACCGAAATAAAAAGCCTAAAAACGCCAGTATATAATTAAAGGGATGGAACATCAAAGCAACCGGCAAACCCCATCGACCGTATATCCGCCCCACAAACAGCAAAATAACCAGGCTGACCAGGTTTAACACTCCGCGAAAATAACTGAAAAACTTGATCAACCCGGATTCGGTCGCAAACTGGGAATTAACCGCATAGTTAAATTGATAATTCATGATGGGAATAACTATATTGGGAATCAATGTCAGTAAAATAAGAATCTTTACCAGTGTTGATTCCCTTAGTAGCGGCACCATCTCCTTGATTGCTTCAAACAGAGGCTTTTTCGATTTGGTCTTTGTAACCGTTTTGTCTCCGAGCAGGAGGGTGGGATATGCGCCTTCCATGCGCCTGACAACGACTGCGCCGGTGAGTGTTGCAACCAGATAAATCAGCAAAAGATTGTCGAGCATTATGGCTTTGCCCAGAAATGGTGTGCCGAAACTGCCGATCACCTGTCCCATGACCCCACCGGCGGTAATCAGCGGAAACAGGCGCTTAGACTGTCTGGTATTATAAAGATCATTGGCCAAGCTCCAAAACAAAAGGCCCAGCAAGGCCTCATACTGTGCCTTGAGCATAAAAAGCAACGGATAAATAAGATCGATGCCCAATGGAATGATAAAACGAATTACGGCAACGGAAGTACCGCAGGCCACAAAGCAATAGCATAACAGGCGGGCACCGGGAAGCCTGCCTATAAGGCCGGCCAACAGTCCCATAAGAACAAACGTCGCTATGGAATTGAGCATGTAGACAAGGGGAAGATATTCGACCCCGAATCGTTTCAGAAATGCTGTCTCCGCATAGTTAGCAAAAACAATATTGGAACTGCGGAGTAAAAAAAATAAAACAAACATCCAAGCAAAGAGCCCGATTTCATCTTCATAGATTTTGAACCAGCTGCCCAGTGATTTTATCATCGGTGTCCTCTGGTTTGTTTACACCCTAATTGAGTGAAGCTCCCTGCAGTCCTGTCCTGGCGGGACGGGGAATGCGCTCGCTGCAGCAATTCAACCGGTTCATTTACCAACCTCTCTAACAACCCTGAAACCGGTGGTCTGGAACCTGCCGGCGGGATGAGCAAAGGCCCGGTTGGCAGAGCGGCAGTAATTTCCATATTTAAACCAGCTGCCGCCGCGTTTTACCCGCATTGTTCCTGAATCCGGCCCGCGGGGATCGACTGCCGGTGCGCTGCTGTATTCTTCATGCCGGTCCATTACCCATTCCCAGACATTACCGTGCATGTCATACACCCCCCAGGCGTTGGGCTGATAGCTTTTCACCGGCGCCGGCCGGCCGAGCTCCAATTTTACGGACTTGTTATACAATTGACAAACATCATGCTTCATACTGTTCCCATACATGGCTTTGTTGCAGTCGATGTCGTTCCCCCAGCTGTAGGCCGTCGTACTGCCTGCCCTGGCGGCATATTCCCATTCAGCCTCGGTGGGAAGGCGGTAGGTTCCTTCACTGCGTTGATTTAAACCTTTTATAAACTCGATACTGTCGTACCAGGAGACTTTAGTAGCCGGCATGGTGTCTGGTTCCTGACGCAAGCTCAACAACTTTTTCCCCATAACAGTCCGCCACTGTTTTACTGTAACTTCAGCGGTTTGAATGTAAAAGGGCTTAGAAATGGTCATCTTATGCTGTATTTCTGATTCATCTCGGTTAAGTTCATCCACAGGGCTGCCCATCACAAAAGTGCCTGCCGGGATCAGAACAAATTCCATCCCCAAAGCATTGGTAAACGTCTTTTCGAAACTATGCGCTGAAAGCGGATATAAGGCGCTAAATAGGAAATAAATACAAACGGCGATGAATAATGTTTTTAATCGATTTTGCGGTAGGATCATGGTAGTTACCTTTATTGTTTCTAATCATCAACAACTTAAACAGACAAGCGGCCGGAAAACGGCACCAGGCCCAGAGGAATAAAGTAACTAATAACTATATCAAGCACATGATTTTTTGCCAAGGACAAATGACTCCTGAACAAGCTTTTGTCCATACCTCTGATAGCATGATTTAACTGAAAAATTAATAATTGACACCTACCGGCTATTTATTTATTCTTTTTGCCAAATCTATAAATTACCCTATAGTTGCATAAAATTATGTATTCGATTTATGCCGTTAAAATGAAAACCATTGCCAGTATTGGCTGATTCTGCCGCCTACGCTAAAGCTACGTCGTGCCAAGGGTTACTGGTTCCTGGATACTGGATGTTTTTGGACTGCACTATTAGAGCATTCCTTAATATCCAGCATCAAGCATCCAGCATCGATCTCGTAAAAGCGGCTGCCTTACGCCTATCCTCAGAGGCAGTTATATAGATTAATGCAACGTTAGGGGTTACTATATCGCCCAAGGAAGCCAAACCATGAGCAACTCTAAACAGACAAAGGCCTTGTTGGTTCATCCGCCTGTAACAGGCCTGTCTATTCCTCCATGGGCCCCGGCTCAAACAGCCATGCATCTGGCTGGTTCAGGCGTCTGTTTCGAGCAGTATGATGCCAACCTGGACTTTTTTCTTAACCACCTTTTAACTTCAAAACGCCTGGCAGAACTTGTCAATGTCATTAAAAAAAGAGCAAAGCGGGGCACATTTAAAAAGGCCGAACCTTATGCCGCCTCCTTAGCGGCCGATTTGGCGGCAAACCCTGACAAATGGAACCGCAAAATAGACAATATCGGCAACAGTTTTAAACTTCTTAAAACAGAGGATTTCTTCCGTCCGGAATCTTTTCTCGCAGCCCTTAAAAATATCGACGATTTGCTGGATCTGGCCTCTTGCGCTTTTTATCCATCCCGAATTCAAAGGCGCTGCTTTACCAATCCTGCTATCAAGGCTTGGCCTGCGGTCAACGCATTTGTGGAAGATCGGGAGGCCAACCCCTTTCTTTTTTTATGCCATGACGGACTGGCAACCCGACTTGAAAGCCCGGAATTAGATCTTGTAATGTTGTTTATATCCGCTCCAGACCAACTGATGGCTGCCCTGACCATGGCCCACTTTAGCAAAAAGCTGAGACCGGACCTGCACATTGCCCTGATGGGAGACCGGTTAACGGCCGATGTTGAGCAGTACGGCCACACCTTGCTCCCCGAAACCGACCCAAAGCCATTGCGGCACCTTATGGGCGCCTTGAGGGAGTCTGCTGCCGTGGAAGATGCTGCTGTACCTGATTATAGGGGCCTGCCCCTTAAAGAATATCTGGCGCCGGCGCTGGTACTGCCGCTGCGCATACATGCTGATCCCGATTCTGATTTAATCCCGCCGACGCTCTTTTCCCATTTGTCGAAGATCTGCCAACAAACTTACAATGCACAGGGATTTTTCTGCATTGACAGCCATGTTAAATCGAACTTTATTGAGAAACTCGCCCATGGGGCATCCGGAAAAGAACCATCTATTTGTATGAACCTGCCGTGTGCCTTGGAGGAATCTCTCGACCGAGAGGCTTTGGCCGCAACATACCGGGCCGGTGTCAAGTTAGTGCAATGGAGCAATCCCGCCGGCAATCTCAAATCTCTTACACAAATTCTTTGGGACGTTTCCAAGGCTGGAATTTGGAATCATGTTATAATGCCGGCGGGAGCGGAAAACAGCTCAGACCAGGAGCTAGCGCGTTTTATGGCAACCAATCCAAATATTGTGCATTCCTTGATTCGCCGCCAGCCGTCTGCATCTTTTTTTGCAGGCCCGGACAAACTTTCCCCGGCATCAACGGTCTACACCCAAGTCGCCCGGTTGCCCGGCCGCCCCTTCTGGCACAGCCTGGACGATGCAGTCTATCTTTTACTTTATCTCAACAGATACGATACCAAAACAATCGTGCGCTGGCGAGTACGGGATGACGGATTATCGGTCTATTCATTGGGAAGTCATATTTCTTACCATTTCGTAGAACCCCAACAACTGCCGCCGGGATATCTGGATGAAATTTGCCGCATGGTAGAAGCCGGAGGTTCGGTGGATATAACTTTGGTCCGGTATAACATCGAGCGCGCTTTTTTGATCGGCTATGCTCTGGATCAAGGCGTTATCGTAGGAAATTCTACCCTCAAGCGGCCTCGCAAAGAATACGTGGATGCCGTCAACCAGCAGGCCGGCCTGGATCTCGGCAATTACCTGGAACGCGGCTATACTTCGGTACGACCCGAATACCGGGGCATGGGTATCGGTGCCAAGCTTCTGGAAGGCCTGACTGCAAGGGTCGGCGACCTGAAACTTTTCTCAGTCATCAGCGCGGATAATGTCGCCGCCCGGAAGATGGCCTTGCGCAATCAGACCCAACAGGTGGCATCCTTTTACAGTGAGCGATTGGATAAGGAAGTGGGTGTCTGGATACCGGCCTGGATGCTAAAGGATTAACAGTGTCCATCCATAAATGGCCCTTTTTGCCCTGATCGGCGTTCTCCGCGGGTTTCCGGCTGCGGCGTACAGGCGTACGCCTCACCGAAAACCCTTGCTTGTCCCGCCATAGCTCTTTTCTAAGGGCGACGGCGGATGCGGCCTTGATCAGGACAAAAATTGCTCATTTATGAATTGGACACTCATCGTGTTCATTTTGGAGTCGTGGATGGGCACTAACTAGGGTTTTAAATAATATGGCGAATTACTATTATGAACATTGGAATCGTTACGGTTAAAGATAATAATTATCATCCGAACCAGCGCCTGATTGAGGCGGCCGCCCGACAGGGTCACCGGGCAACCCTTATTCATCCTTACCGGGTATGGCCCTGCCTCGAGGGGGGCAAGCCTTGCCTGATCGATCTTCATAAGATGCCGCACTCGGACGTTGTGCTGCCCCGCCAAGGTGCCACTGTGGGAGACTCCAGCTTGAACCTGATCCGTCAATTCAGCCTTATGGGAATCCCTGTGGTCAATGATTTTGATGCCATCCGCCTGGCCAGAAACAAGTTTCTCACCTTGATGAGTCTGGCCGCAGTTCATATCCCGATACCTGATTCCGTCTTTGTTAATTCGAGCGAAGGATTTCACAACGCCCTCGAGCGTTTGGACGGCTTCCCGGTAGTGGTCAAGCAGGTCAGCAGCCGTAAGGGGCAAGGGGTCATCTTGGTGGATACCCAACAAAAAGTGCGGTCGATAATCCGAGACTATCTCACCAAACGCGACGGTCTATTGATACAGCATTTTATTCCACCTGCAGGGCGTCGGGACATGCGAGTTTTGGTTGTAGGTGGAAAAGTCATAGGAGCTGTTGAATTAAAGCCCGGGAAAGGAGATTTTAGAGCCAACTTTCATCTGAGTGGAGCAAGCCGCTCCATAAACATTTCACCCGAACTGCAAGATATAGCCCTTAGATCAGCCGACGCAGTCGGCCTTGAAATTGCAGGGGTGGATATTATTTTGGATCAAAATAGACGCTTCAACGTCATTGAGGTCAATTACTCTCCCGGATTCCGGGGATTTGAAGCCGCCACAGGCATAGATGTCGCCGGCGGCATAATAAATTATGTGGTGAGTACCTACGGATGAAATCCAGGAGATTTTAATGCGCATATCGGACCTAAAATTTAGCCAAGACGACAAGCTGGCTCGTATAACAGCAACCGTTCAATGGGAGGATTGTGATCGTCCGGAGTGCAATGTCTATATCGAAACGGAAAAAGCGTTTGCAGATGATTTAACGCTAAATCCACATGCCTTTCTGGTGGGCTGCATTATCCCGGCCATGCACTTTGGCGAGAAAAGAATATTGCTGGATGCTGAAATCTGTCCAATGTTACGGGAAGGCCTTATAACGGTGATGGCCTTGATGAAAGAGTGGTCACAGGGCACCTACCGCCCTTTGAATATAGAGGCCCGCACCAGTTCCACTGCTCACAGCCTGAGCAATCACCGCCGGGCAGGACTGTTTTTATCCGGCGGAATGGATTCTTTGGCTGCCTTGCGAGTCAATAAAAACAATTTTCCGGAAAAGCACCCCGGATCCATAAAAGACTGTCTGCTTGTCCATGGTTTTGATATCGGCGGTGTCATCGAAAGAGGCATGAAATATCATGTGTTCGATCGCGCCAAGGCAGCGCTTTTGGAAGTGGCCAACGATGCGAATGTCACCCTGATCCCGGTATATACCAATATCAGACATTTGTGTGATGAAAGGCAACTTTGGCTGGACAAATTTTTTGGAGCCGTTCTGGCGGCAGTGGGTCATGCCTTTGCATCCAGACTTAACCTGGTATACATTGCATCATCATATGATATCCCTAATTTGGCTCCCTGTGGCTCCCATCCTCTTTTGGATTCCGAGTACTCAAGTTATGACCTGCGCATCATTCACCGAGATCTTTCCCTGTCCAGGCTGGAAAAGCTCAAAATCGTGGCCGGCTGGGATGTCGCCTTTCAGAATTTCAGAGTGTGTCTGGCCAATGTCCCCGACCGGTTAAACTGCGGCAAATGCGAAAAATGTATTCGAACCATGACCGAACTCGTGGCCATCGGAGCCCTCGACAAAACCAAGGCCTTTGTAGAGAATGATGTTACACCCTCACAACTGTCACAATTTGACATCACCATCCGGCACCGAGATCCCTTTTACCGAGCGATGATGGCTCCCCTGCAAAAACGCGGCCGCCACGACCTTGTGGAAACTATCAAAAAAATGCTGGCCGGTCATGTTTTTTGGTTTTTTTGAATCTCCCTGCCGTCCCGCTAAAGTGGGACAGGGAATGCGCTCGCTTTGCAGTTCAAGATAAAGATAGTTTTAGACGGGTTAAATTCCAACCCATTTCTTTATGCTGCCAAATCATGTGTAGATCGGGACAATTTAGGTCTCGTTGCTGTGCTCAAGCCGTAGCGCGGGCTTATGGCAGCAGGTTTTTAACTGCATGACCGATTTCTTGAAAATTTTCCTTGCTAAAAAGCGAATTGCCAAGTATATTTAATTATCATAAATGTTAATTAGGTATACTTTGTGAGACACTTTCAATTAAGAGATATTGAAAAACTATATTTTGGCTATGAGGATATCGCTCGTGCGCTGGGCATCTCGCAAAATTCAGCCAAAGTAACGGCTCATCGCTATGTTAAACAGGGGATGCTGGTCCGTATAAAACGAAATATCTACATTCTTAAAGAAAGATGGACGAACCTTGACCGTGAACAGAAATTTATCATCGCTAATATTTTGCAAGTACCGTCCTATATCTCTCTTACAACAGCTCTGGATTACTATGAAATAACTACTCAAATGCAGCGTGACTTCATCGAATCCGTCGCTGTTAAACGGACAATCAGAAAAGAAATCGAGCAAACCGTTTTCAACTATACCAGAATAAGCACTACCGTGTATCGCGGATTTTTGAAAAACCGGGGGGTCTTTATCGCTGAACCTGAAAAGGCCTTTCTGGATGCCGTCTATTTAATGACGTTAGGGCGATATAGTTTGGATATGCCCTCTATCGATTTTAGTAAATTTGATGTGGAAAAGATCGAGCACATGGCAAAATCCTTTTCTTTGAAAACCCAAAAATTTATAGCCAAAAATGAATATTTTCGAAAAGCATGAAATTTTTGAAATCGAGGTCCTGGAAAAGCTGAAAAACGCACGCCTGCTTGATCCCCTCGTTTTCGGAGGCGGTACCATGCTCAGACTCTGCCACGATCTCAAACGCTATTCGGTCGATCTGGATTTCTGGCGTATTAAAGACACGGCTGAAAACATACTTTTCGAAAAGATGCTGGATGTTCTGCAACAGAGTTATGGCATCACGGACGCTCAAATGAAGCATTTCACGATCCTGTTCGAAATCCGTTCAGGGAGTTTTCCAAAGCGACTCAAAATTGAAATCAGAAAAGAAATTAGCGATTGGGATTTCCAGGAAAAGATTGCCTACTCAAAGTTCAGTACCAAACAGGTTGTTTTAAAAGCACACACCCTGGAACAAACCATGAAAAATAAAATCGCTGCTTTACTGGATAGGGGAGAAGTCCGTGATGGGTTTGATATTGAATTCCTTTTGCGGCAGGGTATTCCCTTGCCAAATCTTTCTGAAGCGGATAAGTCAAAAATAGCTGCCAGATTGGACGGTTTCAAAGAGAATGACTTTAAAGTAAAACTCGGTTCTGTTTTAGAAAGCGATATTCGAGCCTATTACATTGATAACCAATTCAGCTATCTTGGACATAAACTTAAACCAGTTTTTCATTGATGATATCTGCAACTGGCAAGATATCAAAGGCGGGAAGTCACCGAATAAAAGCATTGAACAATAGTATTTTTCGAGAAGGCAACCTGTTCCTTGACCTGATCCATTATTCATTTTTGTTCGAACATCTTTACCGCAATAAGGTCCCGGTTATTTAACAAGGCCCATCTCTTGATCTCAGCCAATAGAGTCAGGGCTTTCAAGAATAATTGTCGCAACATATGACATCCGTCAAAGGAGGCAAGATGAAAACGATAGTCAGGATTACCGCCATGATGCTTTTGGCGATTCCCCTCCTCGCTGCCTGCGAGCCGCAAGAGGTCAAGCCGCCGCCCGATAAGGTCACGGTCCAGCTCAAGTGGGTTCACCAGGCCCAGTCTGCCGGCTTCTACCTGGCGCAGGAAAAAGGGTACTACGCCGCAGAGAACATCGCCGCCACCTTTTTAGAGGGTGGGCCGGGCATTGACAATATTGAAAAGGTCGTTACCGGACAGGCCGATTTCGGCATGGTTTCGCCTATTGGCATTATCCTGGGTCGCAGCCAGGGAAAGCCTGTCGTGGCCATCGCCGCCATATACCGGCGCAACCCGACGGTGTTCGTCTCCCTTGCAGATTCCGGGATCGAGCGCCCTGCCGATTTCCTGGGCCGCACCGTGGCCTTATCGGATCATGAAAGCATGATTATGCTTAAATCCATAATGAAAAGGTACGGCAAAATTCACTTTGAATCCATGATGAAAAAGTTAAACCTCGACATCTGGAAGATCACGATTGTGCCTTTCCAATACGATTTCAGCACCTTCTACAGCCGCGAGGCGGACATCACGGAGGCCTACATAACCGGAGGTCTCATCCGCATGCGCCAAAAAGGATACAAGGTCAACCTGATCTGGCCCGGAGACTACGGTGTACACGTGTACGGCGATACTTTGATCACCTCCGACAAGATGATCGCCGAGAACCCGGACCTGATCACCCGCTTCCTGCGGGCAACGCTGCGAGGGTGGCGCGAGGCGATCGAGGATACCGAGGCGGCCGCGGCGATAACTTTGAAATATGCCCGGGAGAAGGATTCTGAACTGCAAACCCGGATGATGGAGGCCGGTGTCCCCCTGATCCATACCGGAGAAGACCGGATCGGCTGGATGAAGGCCGGGGTTTGGGCCGGCACACACCAGCTTCTGGTGGAGCAGGGGCTTCTGGCCGACCCGGTGGATCCGGACAAAGTCTACACGATGGAGTTTCTGCAGAGGATCTACGGAGCAAAGAAATGAAACTGACCCCAAAGCTTACGGTTCTCTTTTTGCTGCTTGCGATCGTCCCCTTGTTTTTGGTGAGCTACCTGAGCTATAAAAACCGCCGGCGAACCATAGAGCAGGAGAAGATCAACCGGCTTGTCTCAACCATCAACCTCAAGGAGGCCGCGGTCAACCGGTGGGTTGAGCACACCGAACGACGTGTCCATATGCTGGCCCGTCGTCCCCTCATCCGGGAGTACGCCTCCGTGCTGGCCACGCGCGGCCCGGCTGACCCGGAGTACCAGGCAAACTATAGAAGCATCCGCGAGGAACAACTGAACCCAACCCTGATGGAAGAAAGTGGTTTTCTGGAGCTTTCCATCCTGCGCGCCGGCGACGGGTTAAAACTGGTCTCCTCGGACGAGAAGCAAGAGGGGAGATACAGGGAGAGCGAACCCTACTTTGTGGAGGGAAAGAATTCCACTTTCGTCCAGAATGCCTACTATTCCCTGACCCTGGCAGCGGCGGTCATGACCATCGGCACCCCGATCAAGGACAAAGAGGGCAACCTGATCGCGGTGCTGGCCGGCCACCTGAACCTGGCCGAGATGTCGGAAATCATGATGCAGCGCAGCGGCCTGAGCGCCACCGAGAAGACCTTCCTGGTCAACAAGTTCAACTTCTTCGTCACCGAGCCCGGCTCTGAGTCGGGCTATGCCTTGAAGAAGGCCGTATATACCGCCGGCGTGAAGGCCGGCCTTGAACACCAAAACGGCGTGGGCTTATACAATGATCACCGGGGCGTCCCGGTCATCGGCGCCTACCGATGGATGCCGGATCTGGAGTTAGTCATCCTGGCCGAGGTAGATCAGGACGAGGCATTTGCGCCCATCCTGGCCTTGCGTAAAGCCCGACTCTGGATCAGCGCAGCGGTGGCTGCGATCGTGACCTTGCTGGGCCTGCTTTTCGCCCGCACCATCACAAGGCCGGTGCTCCAGCTGCTCAAGGGCGCCGGGGAGATTGGCCGGGGCAACCTTGAATACCGGATAGAGTTGAGGGGCAGAGATGAGATCGCCTGGCTGGCTGCCGCCTTCAACGAGATGGCGGGCGACCTGCGCCGTTCGATGGGGGCGCTGCGAGAATCTGAGACAAAATACCGGAATCTAACCGAAAGCCTTGATGAGTTGATCTACCGTGCGGACCCGGAAACCTTTGTGGCCACCTATGTGAATAGGGCGGTTGAAGAAATCTATGGCTATACAGTAGAAGAGTTCCTTGGAGATCCAACCCAGTGGGAAAGCGCCATTCATCCTGAGGACAAGGAAAGAGTTTTTGCATGGTTCACAGAAGCGCACAGGAAGATGGAAGGCGGCGCCATTGAATACCGTATCATAAGGAAAGACAAAACAGTACGGTGGGTGGAGGATCATCCCAGTTGGGAGAAAGATCAGCAGGGCAATGTCGTCTCACTGAACGGGGTGTTGTCTGACATCACCGAGCGCAAGCAGGCGGAGAAGGCGCTGAGTGATAGCGAGGAAAAACTTCGTAATATCTTTGAAAACAGCACGAATCTGTTTTATTCTCATACAACCGATCATGTGCTAACGTACCTTAGTCCCCTGTGTAACTTGTCATATGGTTTGATAAAAAATGCCAAATGGATTGATAATAAATTT
>JACKQG010000917.1_pt2 | contig 17291 bp, 10 predicted proteins | sample 8237621 | NCBI WGS metagenome assembly JACKQG01 (sample SAMN15677084, study PRJNA649215) | marine metagenome | biome: marine; feature: Black Sea; material: saline water; isolation source: suspended particulate matter (SPM) from the Black Sea western gyre | collected 2013-06-09/2013-06-10 | depth...
CCTCCCTTATTTATAACCACCGGAATACATCCTGAAGCCATTGCTTCAACAGTAGTTATCCCAAAATGTTCAAACTTTTCAGGATGTCTTTTCTCATCTTCTCCCATTCCAGCTCCATGCCAGAAAATATAAGCTCTTGAAAAAATATCAGCTAATTCCTTCCATCCAATATTAGTTAAAATCCTTACAGGATAGCCAGAACTTATTTCTTTTATTTTATTTACATAATCTATATGTTTGCTTCTATCCTCTACTCCTCCTACAAGATACAGGATATATCCATTCATAACATCCGGATTATCTCTGTAGAGTTCTATAAAAGCCTTTGCAAGTTCTAACTGCTTTTTATTATGATGCTCGGGGAAAAATCTCCCAACACTTAAAATAATTTTTTCCTTTTTCCCAGATGTAAAATTATCTACATCTACAGGAGGAAAGAGTATGGTGCAGTTTCTTTTCCAGAATTTTTCTATCCAGTGCTTGGAATATTTAGAAATTGCTATGATTTTATTATAAGTTTTTAAAAACCTTAAGTCTCTTGGATATGTAATAAGAAACAGAGGAATAAAACCCAATATTTTTAGTATAATCTTTTTTACAATATTACCCTTAATTTCATTATAAACAACCACTCCTAATTTTCTTGAATCCTTTGTATTCCTATATTCAGTCTTTGGAATAAAAGTATTGGAAGTTATTAGAATCTTGCAGGGCTTTTTGCTAAAATCAACTGGAATTTCAACAATCTCTTTTAGATTTTTTTTTAGTTTAATGTCCCTTTCATATAATATATTTTCACTTCTATTAAACAAATCTCCTATTTTTAATCTATTGCCCTTATACTTATTCTCAATTACCAAAATCCTGCACTGCATCAAATCAATACTGCTTGTATCAGGATTCTTAAGTCCTATTCTAAAACGCTGGTTTAAATTATCTATATTGATGATTACTTTCCCGCTGCTCCAGCTGCCCCTTCTAAGGAAAAACCTCTTTATATCATATAATCCTTCCTCAATTTCTATTGCTCTAAATTCCCTGCAGAGTCTGTCAGAAAATTTAAACAGCCATATAGCAGGAAGTCTGAAGAAAAAAAGTAAGAATCTATGTATGGTCCTAAAATCTACATCAAAGGGGGTAGGAAAATAACATAAATATAAATTTCTGTTTCCATAAGCAGAAAGTGAACTTAAATATGTAGCATTTATAAATATATCATATTCTTTTGTAATTTTTTCAGCATAATCTTCAGATAAAAAAGGAAATACTTTTAAGTTAACTTTACTTAAATTTAGATTAAGCCTCCTGGATACCTGATTTAAATCTGCAAATATATCTGTGATTATATCCACGCTATAATTGCTCTGATGAGATAGGATTTCAGCCATTTTGCAACTGTAACGTTCGCCACCACCGAAAGTTGATAAATATCTGTCATAAATTCCAATTCTTATCATAAATATGTCCTATCAAAAGCTTCTTATCCAGCTTTTAATATCATTATCCGATACTCTTCCACCTGTCCTTACCCTAAATCTTTTCCCAGAGTTTTTTATCAGTAGATAAAAAAGCTCAAAAAATACCCTTATTCTAATAGGAATATCTATTCTATTTTGTTTTTTCCCTGCTAAAGCACTGCCAATAACTATAAATATATTTACTATGCTTGATAAAACAAATGCACAGTAACTTTTTAAAAAAAGCATTGGCCATCCACACTTATAAATAGCTAACAGTCTATTTCGAAGTACATGATATGTAAAGCTGTAAGACCATTCCTTACTTGTTCCACAATGGACATGCCTTGCAATAGAATTAGGAGTAAAAAAAACTTTCCAACCTCTGAGTCTGGCTCTCCAGAACAGGTCAATATCCTCATAATAGGTAAAGAAACTCTCGTCAAAATAACCGATGTCCTCAAGCATCTCCCTCTCTATTAAGAGGCTGCTCCCACTTGGTGCAAAAATTTCTTCCACCCTTCCATACTGGCCTTCATCAAATCTAAGAAAACCCCTGTCCCTGCTGTAGAAATACTTATTTATTTTGACCCCGCAGCTGTTTATTATATCTTTTTTATGTACAAAAAAAGTTCTTGGTATTTTAACTTCTACCCTCTTTTTACTTTTATTAACTTTAGAATCATATATAATCTCTTCTCCAACAACTATTTTTAAACTATTTGGTGAAATATAAGAGGATACTTCAAACTCTAAATACATATCTTTGCCCATGTCAAATATGGGAACTGCCAAAATAGCATTATTCTGAGTCCAATAGTTGATATTTCCTTCCCTATCAGATGATGGAGGATAAAAACCATCTAAATATTTAACATCTCCATACAAAACCCCGCCATTGCAATATTCCTTGCTGCTGTTCTGGTTATTACCATTGCTATAATTTTTACTATTTCCAGTATTACTGCTTTTATTACTTATAATTTTTTCCTGACATATTTTAACATGAGAAATATTTACACCAAGCCTTCTGCTTCCCCTGCCTTTTTTTAACTCTCCAGAAGTAGCACTTTCTGCCATAAACTCAAGCGGCAAATAAGGATGCAAGAATACAACCCTTGAGCTTACAGCTCCAATGTGAGAATCCTTTGAAGATTGTTTAAATATATTAACCATTTCCCTGAGCCAATCTCTTTTAACAACACAGTCATTATTAACAAGAGCAATATACCTGCCTTCAGCTTTTTTAAATCCTTCATTATTCCCACCTGCATATCCTAAATTTTCAGGCAGAGAAATTACCTCTACCTGGGGGAAAATTTTTCCTACAAAATCTATAGAACCATCCGTCGAACCATTGTCTACTATTATTATTTGAATTTTTTCTTTAGGATAATTTAAATTTAGTAGTGAATTAAAAAGATTATACAAAAATTGCCTGCCGTTATAATTTACGGTAATAATGGATATTAATGGATCATCATCTTGAGCCAATTAACTATTTCACCTCACTTATTAACAAAAAATTACCCGCGGGAAATCACGACTACACCAATTGTAATTATGGCTGCACCTGCCCACCGAAGAGGGTTCACATCTTCTTTCAATATGAATTTCGAGAGAATAAGTACCAGGACATAAGTAATCCCGATAAATGGATATGCAAAGCTGAGATCTACTGCAGATAATACAACCAGCCATATAGCTGCTGAGAGTACATATAATAATAATCCTACCCAAACTAAAGGACTTTTAGTAACCTCAGAAAAAAACTTTCCTAATGTTTGGAAACTATTTACATTAATAAATCCTATCCGATTCATACCAATTTTTAAAATTATCTGTCCCCCAACTGCAATAGATATGCTCAGTAAAATAAGAAGTATGGATTTTATTAAACTCAATGTTCTGCTCTCCTCTTTTATTATTTCCAATTAATTTCCTCTTATATTTATTCTCTTACATTTATTTTTATAACAACTTCTTTTTATAGATTATAATTTATACCAGATTTAATTGTTATTAATATCTATAATTTTCTAACCAAATAATATTTACTTGACAATGAAAGTCCCATTACCTTATCAATATCTTCAAAATCTCTCATTATAACATCGAGCTTCTGGTCCAAATCAACACCAATCTTGAGTTTGGCCTTAGATTTAATATTAATTCCTTCCAGTGCCTCTCTTATTTTATTAATATCTATTCCTAAATTTCTAATTTTTCCCCAGAGAGTTTTAAATATATTGAAATAAATTAATAGCATTCTTTCCCTATTTTTTTTATTTAACTTATTTATCTCCCTGTTTATCTGCAGCTGGATATTATTATTAATAGCCTTTACAGAATCATTATAGCTTTTTCTTAAATTTTCAAAATAAATACTGGTAAGCAAATACATGTACCTCCTGAACTTACCTTTTAAAGATTTATCTTTTTTTAATTCATCTGACTCCAGCACGTTAAACCTTTTAAGAAGATTTATATTCTTAAAATTCTTCCTTGATAATTTTATTTCAAAAAGTTCAAAAAGCTCATTTTTGCCATAGATATTTCCAACATTATCTTTGGAAAATTCCAGGACTCCAACTTTATCCCAGTCACCCTTATCAATTATCTCAAAATCCGCATTCTCCAGAATATACTCAATAGTAAAACCATCTATTTTGCTGCCAGTATTATCTTCTACCTTGCCCTCACCTATAGTTTTAAGTAACCCTCTTTTTTCAGGCATGGAAAAAAACAGCAGGCCGTCAGTTTTTAGTTTTGCCCCAAGGACATTTATCATGTCATAAAAAAATTTCGGTGTAATCTTTGAAAAAACATTATTTACAATAATACCATCAAATTTTGTTCTCTCTATTATTTTTGATTTTAAAATACCTACTTTATCTAAAATTTTATCTTCAACCTTCTGTTCATCTACGTTTTCATCAACTTCCAGAAAAAATAATTTACCAAGATTACATTTAGACAGCATCTCCATATCTTTATATTTATTGGAAGTTAAAACTAAAACATTCGTAGCCTCTTCAAAATTTTTCTTAATAACATTAGAAATCCTGCTGTTCTGAAAATCAATAAGTTCTATTATCTTCTTTTTATCGTTAGCATAATCAGCCTCAATACAATACTTAACTAACGGCCTTGTAACATTTTCCCAATCGAATCTATGGACAATTTTATTTAAATTCTTCTTATAAATTTCAATTAAGCTCCTATTTGAAATTGTGCCTTCAATAACTCTTGCTAATTGATGAGTATTTTCATATCTTACAACTTCACCTATGTTTTCTTCTTTAACCATTTTAGCTATTGAATCACCTTCTGTTGTAATAATGGGTAGTTTTGCCCATATGTAATCAATTACTCTTGTTCTATAAGAGAATTCAGTTTCAACCCTTTTCTGATGTATAGATAATCCTATACTTGATTCCAGAAGAAAATTCTGCCTGATATCGTAAGGTGTCCATTCTTTAAAAAATACATATTTTTCAAACAGGTCAAGTTCTTTACTTAGCTTTATGGCATCAATACATTTTTTCATTTCAGGAAGCTTTGGATCTGGATGTTTAATACCAATAAATACCATCTTTATATCTTTCCTGTTCCTGGCAATTTCCCAGAGCGCCTTAATTGCAGTTATTGGATCCAGCCAATTCCATATACCTCCACCCCACAGTGCTATTTTGTCATCTTCTTTAATTGCAGGTATTGTATTCCTTATTGATTCTCCAGTGTGTTTGGGTGGGGATGATGGTATTCCAAAAGGTACAATGTCTATTAATTTTTTAAAGGTGTTATCAGAATCATAATTATATGGATTTACTCTACCCATGGCATCCAGCATGCCAAGCCAGTAATCCTTTTGCTTTTCACTTGCACAGATAAAATAATCTCCAATAGTAAGCTGTGTTTTTAAAATATTTAGATTATTCTTATCAATTCTTAATCTTTCAGCCATACTGCTGTCTTTAAACATTTCAAGGCTTTCCAGATTAAAAGGATTATAAAGATCTATTATAATCTTTCCTGCATAGTTCTTTAAGAAGGGAAAATAATATAGTATATGCCCCTGCATTAATATTATATCTGCATTCTCTGTATACTTCTCTAAGCTCCTATAGCTATCTACCCTGTATTGCCCTGTCTTAAAACCTTCTGTATCAATATCTATCCTATTTGGTGCTGCCAGAGTAACATCAAGAAAATTAGATAATATTTTCGCAAACTCATAAAATCTTATACCAGGCCCAGCCATCTGCTTCCCAATTATATCGTAACTTATTATAAGAATTTTTGACTTACTTTTCTTTTTAACAATTTTCTCATTCATTAAAACTCCTACATTACCTCCAATTTATATATAAATTGCTTAGATTATATCAAATACAAAAATCTAAATTAATAATCATTTTAACCTTAATTTTTGTAATATGAAATAGTTTTTTATTTTTACAATTAGATTATATGGTAAAAATATAAAATTTATAAAATATGCATATGCAAGCGCTGATTTCTGATCCCTGGTTGCGCTGCTCTTAATCCATCGAAGTTCTTCACTGAGAAATTCTTTGAAAAAATATAAAAATCCAAAATTTATAACCGCACATCTTAATCTGTTTTTATGATAAAATTTGTAAAAATTCTTACTAAACTTTTTAACAGATGCACCTTCAAAATGTCTTGAAATAGCATTGTGGCTGACCATTATCTTTTTTTCTATTTTTTTTAACTTGATACAATAATCCAGCTCCTCGTAATATGCAGGCCTGTATCCTGTATCTAATCCACCAACTTTACTAAAAATTGTAAAATCAGTTGCAAACAATGCTCCAGTTATATAATCAACTTCTTTTAAAACTTTTGTACCATTCTTTTTATTATCTCCTTTTGTAAGTTTTTTAACCATATTATAATTGCTATCACTAAATCCGGAGAATTTCTTACCATAATTTATATGCTCTGTAATTAAATTAGACTTAACTTTTCCACCAGCATGCTGAATTATATCCTTACTATAATCCAGGATAAGCCCGCCTACTACTCCAATTTCTTTTAAATCTTTAGTATGCTCTCTAAGCTCAAATGGCAAAATTAAATTACTTAAAGTATTTTTAAATAAATATAAATCCGGGTTTATAAGGATTAAATATTTAATATGCTTCAGTAATTTTTTCTTTTTTTTAGGAATAAAATTAAAGATAGCATTGTTTACCGCTGCCGAGAAACCTATATTTTTTTTGAGTTTGATCAGTTTAAAATTTCTTGGAGATACTTCTACATATGAGTTTTTAAATTCTTTAATTTTCTTTATTGTATTATCAATCGAATTATTATCTATGACTGCTAAAAACCACTTCCTGTAACTGGAAGCTGCCACAGATTTCAGACAATTTTCAATAAAGTCTTCGCTATTATAAGTTACAATTATTATTAGAGTTTCTATTTCCATAGAAAAATGTTAGAAAAATTTCAATACTAGCTTATTATTTTTTAATCAGTGACTTTATAGGTATCTTTACAAGCAGCTCTATAATCAGCTTTCAATTACTTAGATATTTTTCTTTTAAAAATTTTAAAATAATTATAAATTCTATAAATTAACCCCTTTTTAACTATCCCTTCAAGCTCAGAAATTCTTCTATCTCTCTCTGCAATCATTCTCTTCTGCCTTATAACAATTTGATTAAGATTTCTAATAGCTTCTTCTCTGCTAAAAAAGATTTTTCTTTCCTTTCCCTTGTCAGGGGAAAATCCTGGATTTTTAGCCCACTTCTGAAGCGCCATTGTTGTCTTATCAAAATTGAACTTACAAACCCCATATTTTTTACCAGCAAGTGCTGTTTCTTTAACTTCCTGCCTGTGAGATGCAAGGTAGGTAAGTTTTTTATTTAAATCATATGGATCACCAGGTATAAAAGTATATCCGATCTTTTTACTGTTTATAATTTCTGTTAGTTCGCAAACATTGGAAGATAGGACACAAAGTCCAGCCCGCATCCAGTCAAGTATCCTGTTTTTACTTCCCAGCTTAACCTCATAAATATCTTTATCTATATTTATACCAATATCTGCTTCCAGATAATAATTAGGAACATCCTCTCCAGGTATCCACCCTTTCATAATAAACCTGTCTCTGTAAGGAGATTTTTCTATCATTGATAAAAAATTTGGGTAAGTAGCAGTATCCTGTTCAGGAATTCCCCCGCCTGTTGAAACAAATTTAATATGCTTGTTCTGTTTCATAGCAAGACTTAAACCCTTAAACAGGGTATCCACATCTGCCCATGTGTTATATCCGCCAGTCCATAAAACAACAAGATCATCCCTGCTTATTTCATCTTTTTCTCTTATAACCACTTTTGTATGCTTATATTCTTCTTCTGGCATCCCGCATGGTATTGTATGCGCAAAATCATATCTTGAAGTATGCCTGTTAAGCCTTCCAGCAGCACCAAGCTCTCCTATTAGAGCATACTTCTGCCGCGAAGATACGCATGAAAAAATATCTGCATTTGAAATAATATTATATTCACTATTCCAGTAATGGTAGAGACAGCTATCATCCCCATCACTTGCGGCTCTTGCCTGAGCTTCAGCCATTACATGACCAAAAAGATCAGCCCAAAATGGAGTTATTTTAGTAGTATTTTCACTACTAATATCTTCATTAGTATTTGCTCCACTATCATATTTAGTAGTTCTGCTTTTAATACTACTATCTATATTGCTACTTATAAAAGCCAGTAAATTAGAAGCAATAAAAGATGGGTAAAAATTACATCCTACTATACAATCAGGCTTAAACCTATAATAAATCTCTGCAATCAGCCTGGTGTTTTCAAAATCATCTTTTTTTAATATATTGTATTCAAAACTATAATTTAAATTACCGCTATTATTTGAATTACCATTATTTTTATCTATCCTTGAAGTATAACAAAAGTCTTTATTGAATCGCGAGTTAAAATCATCAGGATACGCAGATGGAATAGCATAATTGCAAACACACAACTTATGGCCTTTTTTTAGAAGCGGTAGTATAAACTGCCAGCTTCTAATTCCGGTCCCATATACTTTAATATCATTTTCAAATGAAAGTGGGCTCATGCCCAGTATTAAAATTTTACTCATTAACCCATTTAATTTTCTGAAAATATGCTACTTAAATATATTTGCGTAAAAACTGCTTTTATTATATATTTACCTAACTAAAAAGACCAATTAATATTAAGTAAGCCAATAAGTACAAATTAATTATTATTAAATTTATAAAAAATGAAAACTATAACTATTATTCTTATTATATTATTTTTAGCAGTAAGCACTTTCTTTGGATTCCTTATAACAAAGAAAATACTGGGCAGCAGACAGGAATTATCAGAAACTGAAGCTGACATTCAGCCAGAGGAAACTACAGAAGAAGAAGTCCCTGCTGCTGAAGAACAACCAGAAGAGGAGGCCGGGGAAATTGAAGAAATCCCACAGCAAATCAATCCTTCTAAAGATATTTCTAAAATCGAGATATACCTGGATGGGGATAAAGATAACGGGATATTTTTAGGAGAAGCACAGTATGGTCTGCCTTCAGAGGATATTACATTAATATATGGAGAGAATTTCCTAAATTCAGGATTCAGCCTAATAGCAGAAGGCAAGGAATACACATTTGAACCAGGCTCGATTCACTGCATTTATATATATACTTTTATTACAGAATATGGCTGGGAATATTTAAGAGAAGAAGTACAGGTACCAGGAGAACCTGCAACAGCAGACAGCATCAGGATGTCTATTGACAGTCTGTTTGATAAGAAAGTTATTACCAGTGATGAAAAAAAAGAAATAAGATTATCTGGATGGGCTGCTGATTTAAGTATTAAAGATAGTCCTGGAATAGACAGAATAGAAGTTTATCTGGATGGCCCGAGTGACTTTGGTAAATTTTTAGGAAAAGCACAGTATGGCTTAGAAAGAAAGGATGTTGCAGCAGCCTATGGAAATCCAAATTACAGTAATTGTGGCTACTACCTAACCTATGATGGAAGCAGTCTTGAGCCAGGCTCAACTCATTCTTTTTATGTCTATGCTCATTCAATAACAGGTGAATATCAATTTTTAAAAAGAGATGTATTGATTGAAGGAACAAAGGAAGAATCAAATGTCATTGTTTCTTTTGAGTCAAACTTTGGCAGTGAAAAGATAGAAATAGAAGGCTGGGCAGTAAGTAACTATATTTTAGAGGAAGGCGGACCGCGCCCAACAGATATTGAATATGCATTAACAAGAATAGCATTTGTTTCCAATAGAACTGGAAATGAAGATATATTCAGCATGAATCTTGACGGGTCAGAACCTATCCAGCTAACAGATTATACAGGCAGGGATATGTATCCTGCAATTTCACCTGATGGTAAAAAAATAGCTTACTCCTCGGATATAGGAGGCAGCTGGCAGATAGTAGTTATGAACTGGGACGGATCTGGAAAAACACAGATAACTACAAATCCTGAAAGAAATGGATACCCAACATGGTCATTTGATGGAAGATATATATTCTTTGAAATGTTTATAGATGGTAACTGGGAAATTTACAGAATGGATAGCGATGGCAGTAATATGAAAAGATTAACTTTTAATAACGTAGATGACTGGCACCCTTCAGCCCACCCGTATCAGTATAAAGTCCTTTATGAATCTGGAACTTTTGGGCATGAGGAAATATATATAATTGATCATAATGGTGAAAACAATAAAAATATATCAAACTCTGATACAAGGAATAGAGTTCCTAAAATGTCTATTGATGGCAAGAAGATAGTTTTTATGGGTTATGAAGGAAACAATGCAGATATTTTTACCATTGACAGTAATGGTGGAAACCTTCAAAAATTAACCAATCACCCTGAATCTGCAGGCCTTCCTGCTTTCTCACCCGATAACAAATATATAGTATATAACGCAAAGATAAATGGCAACGATGAAATCTTTATAATGAATATTGATGGTTCCAATCCAATTCAACTCACAAGCTCGCCTGGAGATGATTGGGGAGCTGCTTTTATATATCAGGCATCCAGCAATTAGCCAGCTTAACTAATCTAAAGTGATTTAACTTTATATCGTACTTCATGCTTGATAGCCTTGCGCTTAAAACTTAACCTGATTGAAGAACCTATTGAAAAACCTAACCACAGAGTCCATATAATCTGTCTTGAAAAAAGATAAAATACAAGCTCAGAAACTTGTCTGCTGGAATCAAAAAATTTTGTTATAAAAAAATTAGTTATTGTTCCTTCAGATAGTATAAGACATATAAATGGTATAATGCCAATAATTATGAGTGCTTTATAATCATAATAACTCCTGCCTATATTCAGATTAAGTAGAAGTGCTGCTATTAAACCTATTAAAAACCCTATGATTATAAGTATTAAAATCTTTAAAAAACTTAAAAAACCTGCCGAAATTGATATTTCACCAAAAAGGCCCAGTATATAATCATAATATGAATAAACTAAAATATATAGAATTGCATTAATGAATGAAAATATAAGTAAAAAATTTTTCAAAATCAATCACCTTCCAAAATTAATTATCAATAACAACAATAATCAACAACTTATAAATTACAAATAATATCTAACAATTTATTATTATAATAATAAATTAATAATCTATGATATGAATTAACAACCTATAGTATTATTTTAGCCAATAGTATAGCAAAATACGATATTTATTGTAATCCAATATATTCTATATATGCTTCCGGCGGTATTTCTCTTAACATTGGCAATCTCTTTATCGCATACAGGCTAAGCGATCTTACATCTTCTACACCGCCGCCAGCATTAACTGCACCCCTATAACCTGCCTGGGAAAGCAGACCTAATACTTTATCTGAAGTAGCCCCGTGAGGCCAGGCAACAAATACAACTGGCTTTCCTGTATGAACCTCAATATCACTTTTAGACTGCACCAGCTCTTTTAAGGAATCTTCTATATACATATTCCTTATAATACCATGAGACCATGTATGTGATTGAAATTCGCAACCATAGCTGCTCATTTGAGATATTTCCGGCCATATAAGCATAGGCCTGTGCGGAACACCTGCTATATTAAAATCAAACTCATTCATCCTTCTGGTGTCTTCTGAACCACCCATATAGCTTGTTATGAGAAATACAGTCATCTTGTATCCATATTTTTTTAAAATAGGAAATGCATAAGTATAAAGGCTTTGATAGCCATCATCTGAAGTTATGATGATAGGTTTTTCAGGAAGAGTCTTCCCATAATCCATATAATTTAGCAGATCAATAAATGTTATAGTCTGATAACCAAGATTCTTTAAAGTACTCAGTAAATATTCAAATGCTCCTGTGCTAGTCTCATACCTGCATTCAGGATAAGGCACTATCCCGTGAAATGCAAGTATTGGAATATAATTTCTTGTAAAAGGCTTTGAACCAGAAACAAGTACACTGTAACTTGAGCTTACATATGATTCTATCTCATCCGAGGCCATACTTAGCTTACAGGAAGCATAGCTATCTTTAGTAATACCATCAACAATTCTTAAACTGCTGCTAAACTCACGCACCTCACCAACACCTAAGTACTCTATTCCCCAGGAGGTATTACCTTCACTTAAAGTAAAAAGATTGGATAAAACCAGATTTACTATCATATTACCTGCATCTATATCTCCTGTATTTTTTAAAGTAATATTTACATCTATGATATCTCCCGAGTAAACACCTCCGCCATTCCTATCTACTAACTTTAAAGTAGAATTTTCAAATGATGGCAAGAGTTTAACCAAACACTCGGGTGCTTCTTTTATTGTAACAGTCCCATTACTCTTTACCTGCATTCGGGGAGAAATAGTTGAATTATTTTCAGCATCAGGGCTAACTTGTGCATAAAAATAATATGTATTTACATCACCAATATCCAGCTTATCAATTTTTAAGCTAATCTCACCATCACCAATATTAAAATCATCTGATTCTTCCTCTAAAATTACTAGATTTTCCAGGTCACTGACGACTACTTCTATATCACAAGCATCCATATTGCCGCAATTACGAACATAAACTTTATATAACAACTCATCATCATACTTTACTTCCCCTATATCTCCCAGTTCAAAACCTTCAATAAACAGTCCAGAACAATTAAAGTCAGGACTGCTTTCAATTACAAACATCTTATCTTCAGAAATATCCATAGTAAAATAGTCACTTTTATCTATTAACTTATTTTCCTTAAAATATTTAAATTTAATTTCAGGAGAGATTATTTCTGTTCCATTATCAAGAGGGTAATCAACCTTAAAAACTAAATTCATGCTGCCCTTATCACCAATATCCAAATCTCCTATTTCATAAACTTTACTGTCTCCTTCAAATTCATACTTGTAGTCTTCTAAATACTCTTCATAGACTACCACATTTTCCGGTATGCCTATCTCTATTTTAAAATCTTTAACTTCTATCTTCCCTGTATTCCTGTAAAAAATATCATATATTAAAAGCTGCCCTGGAATTATAATTTCTTTATCTGTAGATTTTACATAATTAAATTCCTTATCTCCAAAATTAGGAGTGGCATACTTTTCTTCTTCAAGAGCAATTTTTTCTTCTTCAAGAGCAATTTTTTCCTTTAGAGCTTCTGCTTTCTTAAAATCAAGATATGCCCAAACCGACCAGGCCGCTGACGCTGCTGCAACAATACATGCTATAACTATTACTGATATTATTAGTTTTTTTCTACTTAATTTACTGCCCAAATTTATATACCTCCTGTTAAAAAAAGTTTATTAAGATTTTGAGTGTGGTTTTAAAATATTACAGATTTATTTCCAGCTCTTTAAACATTACCGCTAAATCCCTGTTATCACTGCTGAGCCCCAGTTCAAGAGGTGTAAAGCTGTAATTGTATCTTAACTCAACTATATTCAATCCATCCTGTAAAATTTCAGACTTAAAAATTAAATTATAATCGTAAAAATCTTCTAAATTTACAAGTTCTATACTGCCCGCAGCGTGCCCATTTATTGTAACAGTTATTACCTGTTTTAACTCAGAGTGAGGAAGGGGTTTGGCAATAATCCTTAATTCTTTTTCCCCTTCTCTGGTATTACCAATATCATCCAGGTCAAAATAAAGTATTGATACCCCGTTAAGACCCCATGTTCCAAGACCAGTCTCGATTTTTCCCCATCCGCTTACCAGATAATCACTGTAAGCCTCGTTAGTAAAATCTATAAAAATATCCCCATCCGCATTCTCTCCTATTGTATTACCTTCATTTGAGGAAATGAAATCAGTTACCAAAATCCTCTCGCCCGTACTGCTTTTAGGAAAGAAATACAGCTTTGTCATATCGTCTCTTCCGGTGAGAATTAAATTATCCTCATTCTTATCCAGATATTCTCTAAACGCAGGATTCACATGTTCGGGAACACCCAATGAATACGAACCAATAAGCCAGATATTCCTATCATAATTTTTGTTAAAAACTTCTATGAATTTAAATATATCTCTTATGACTACAACACCATAAGTATCATCCCTAACTTCCCCATCCGCTTCATGATAAGGCTGCCAGGAAACTAAATTCCCTGTCCATAGCCAGTAATCTATCCTCTTTGTATATGGGTATGAATTATATACATCAGTAGTAATCACTAAATCATCTTCTTCTGCATTAGCAGCAACATATTTTCCTACCTCAGCAGCATCCCAGTGATAGGACCACGTATTTGAGATGGAGTAATAAGTATTTAATTTATCAGTATGCTTGATGTAGGAAATTGCTTCTGCTTCTTCTAAATTGATACCGCTAATTGCAAAAAAAGATATAGCAGTAAAAATAACTACAAGAACTATATTTAAAACTGCTGTGGGTACTTTCCTCTTAGCCAGTTTTTTACAGGCTATATGTATCCATTTTGACAGGGAAAAACTTACAGCAAAGATTACATAAGAAAAAATTAATATAAATAGCGGCATTAAGAAATATATATATCTTTGCTGATTATACATCTGTCCCAGGGATATTATAATTAAAGTTATTACAAATACTAAATATAGCATGAATATATTAAATGGAATTCTTAACCTTCCAGCTACCATTTCATTTTCATTTAGATACATATCTTTGATACTGTATTTTCTTTTAACAGATAAAAAGATTGCCATTCCAGTAAAAACAGCTATTCCTATTAAAAATACAGCAAACATTTCAGGAAACATTATATTAATAATTTTAAAATAATAAGGATCGGGAAATCTAAAATAAGCACCAATAAGCGATCTTACCCCTCCTTCAGCTGTGTAAAAACTCCTTCCAACTTTCCAGAAAAACACCTGGTTAATTACCTGGAGAGCATCAAAAATAAAAATAATAAGTAATGGAATAATAATGGTCTTTCTAAAAAATTTACGCCCCCTGTAAAAAAGAAGTGGGATAAAAAATAAAATCAGCATAAAACCCATTCCGTGAATTAATGGAGTTATTATAAAAAATATAATAGTTAAGACTCTAAATGGCTTCCTGTCACAAATAAATCCCTTATAGAAAAAGTATGCTGAAAGTAAAAAGAAAAACTGAAATGCTGAAAAATACCTGGCTTCCCTTGAAAAATGAACAAACCACATGGCAAATGTGATAACAGTTGCTGATAAAAATCCTACGAATTTATTTGCTATATCCTTGCCAACAAAATATATCAAAATAATTGTTGATACACCAAAAAATACACTGGTTACCCTGAATGCAAATTCTGTTGCTCCAAAAAGAAGTACTGGAATTACATTTAAGTAGTAATCAAAGATTCCATGAAACAGGACATATCCTGACGGAAGAAGCGGGTAACCATGTTTTAAAATACCTAATGTTCCTATAACTGTATGCCCATCATCTCCCCAGAAAGACAGATACCCTAAATTTCTAATCCTTAAAAAAATACCTGCAGCTGCAAGTAGTATTAAAAATATAAAAGTTAAGATATTTTTCCAATCCCTAAAATATCCTGACAGCCATTTTCTCTTATTTTCTACCATTATCTTATTAAAAATATTCTAATACTGTCTTATTCTATTAATACTGGAGTAAAATCATTTACTTGACAACAAAATATAACCATCTATAAAAATATAATTATTGCTCATAACAGTTAATTGGTAAATATTATAACAAAATATGAAACAAATGAAATAAAAACAGATTCCTTGTTTATATTTCCAAAGTCTATCATTTAGAAATTGACTTGAGCTGGTGACTTAAAATACTCTAGATCAAATATAGAAAACAACAGGCTGGGATAATAACAACATCTCTCTCAGAAAAGAATATATTTTTAGAAATAACTATACCTTTTTTAAAAGCTTTTTTTATTGTTATATAATCTATAGGACTTATTATATTTTGATATTTGACCTCTATAGGTATAATATTGTTTTTATCTTTACTTATTACAAAATCTATCTCCTTACCTTTTGCAGATTTCCAGTAGAATATTTTTTCAATATTTGAAAATCCCTGATAAATATCTTGCTCAAAACTTCTAATTAATTGTGCGCCTACAAGGCTTTCAATTAGTGTAGATTTTTTTATTTTTTCATAAGATAAATTTATTATTGTTGAAATTATATAATAATAAAAAGGATCAAAAAAATATAATTTTTTCTCCTTTGCCGGGTTTCCCCTAAGTTTGTTTTTATCAAAGTGTTCCAAATAATATGTGGTAAAAGAATCTAAAAAAACCATTATATAATCGATTAAAGTATTTGTAGAAATATTACCAGATTTTTTTGCAAGCTTATTCCAGCTGATTGTACTGCTAAGTGAATCTATAATAGCATAGAAAACATTTTTTGAAATTACTCTGGATTTGTTTATCTTTTCAATTTCGCTAAAGATAACAGAAATATATCTTTCGACTGTTTCTTTGCTTATTGAATTATTTTTATAATATGAATTAATTTGCTCTAAGAAGCCTCCACAAATGAGGTATTTATCTAAATATAAACTGAGTTCATTGAAATAGATTTTTAGTTCAGGTAACTTTTTGGATATTGAATTAATATTTGTTATATCTGCCAGGTTAATATTAATCTTTAGGCCTGTTAGGTTACAGAATTCTCTAAATGAAAGTGGGAGCAAAACTTTATCTGGGCTAGCTGCTCCCCTTCTTCCAGGGAGACGTTCAGATCCTCTTCTTAGATCAATGGCTGAAGAGCCTGTTAAGATGAAAGTCATATTCTCCAGTCCAAAGATATCAACAATATGTTTTACGGATTTTTCCCAATCTTTTACAAAAGTTGCCTCATCAAAGAATACATATTTTCTATTGCTGCTCTCTTTAACTGTCTGATGCCAGGATACAAATATTTCAAACATTTCTTTATCATTTTTTACTAAATTCATCGAGTAATAAAAAATATTTCCGGGATTAATATTTTTACCGAGTAAGTCTTTTATTATTAATTTCACCAAAGTTGTTTTGCCAACCTGCCTTGCTCCTCTGAGAGTGTAAACAGCATCTTTTCTTAGATCAGCAGGTTTAAATAGTTGAGGCTTATATATATATTTATTTTTCTTTAATTTATTAATATTTACATCATTTTCTATATTCTTTTTATTTTCCCACCAGGGATTTTGAAATAATAATTCTTCCATTTTATTTTAGGTTAATTGTATTATAATATCCACAATTAAGTACCATCATCATATAATATATTGCACAACTAAGTACCGTAATTGTTCAGTCTCTATTATACATATTAATATTTTAAAGTCAACAGTCCGAAT
>JACKQG010004059.1_pt1 | contig 17291 bp, 16 predicted proteins | sample 8237621 | NCBI WGS metagenome assembly JACKQG01 (sample SAMN15677084, study PRJNA649215) | marine metagenome | biome: marine; feature: Black Sea; material: saline water; isolation source: suspended particulate matter (SPM) from the Black Sea western gyre | collected 2013-06-09/2013-06-10 | depth...
ACCTGCTTCTTAACTTTTTCGAGCAGTTCTTCATTTTCAATATCAGAAATAACCTGGCCGATAAAGTCAACAATAACAGGCATGTGTTCTTCTTTCATTCCGCGTGTTGTTATAGCAGGTGTTCCTATACGCAAGCCTGACGTCTGGAATGGTGAACGGCTGTCGAACGGAACCATGTTCTTGTTTACCGTAATATCAGCCAACACAAGTGTGTTTTCAACCTTTCTTCCGGTAATATCAGGGAATTTTGTTCTCAGGTCGATTAGCATCAGGTGATTGTCGGTACCATTGGAAATTACATGATAACCCTTATCAACAAAAGCGTTTGACATAACTTCAGCATTTTTCTTAACCTGAACCATATAATCTTTGTATTCTTTTGTGAGCGCTTCACCAAAAGCAACAGCCTTAGCTGCAATTACATGCTCCAGCGGACCGCCCTGTATGCCGGGGAATACACCTGAATTAAACAAGGAGGACATTTTGCGTATCACACCTTTTGGAGTAGTTTTCCCGAACGGATTATCAAAATCCTCACCCATCATAATGATGCCCCCTCTTGGACCGCGAAGAGTTTTATGCGTAGTTGAAGTAACAACGTGGCAATATTTCAAAGGATCATTCAGTAGTCCGACAGCTATCAAACCGGCAGGGTGAGCAATATCTGCCATGAGGAAAGCACCAATTTTATTTGCTATTTCTCGCATCCGTTTATAATCCCAGTCGCGTGAATAAGCTGAAGCTCCGGCAAGAATAAGTTTCGGTTTTTCGCGAAGGGCTGTTTCTTCCATCTTGTCATAATCCACCATACCTGTTTGCTCATCAACCTCATAAGCAATAGGATTATACAATATCCCTGAAGAATTAACTTTTGAACCATGAGAAAGGTGTCCGCCATGAGACAAATCTAATCCCATGAATTTATCACCTGGTTTCAGAAGTGTGAGAAATACAGCCATATTTGCCTGTGCGCCTGAATGTGGCTGTACGTTAGCCCAGGCAGCTCCAAAAAGTTCTTGTAAGCGATCGATGGCAAGCTGTTCGGTTTCATCCACATGCTGGCATCCGCCATAATACCTTTTGCCCGGATAACCTTCGGCATATTTATTTGTCATAACAGAACCCATGGCTTCTAAAACCTGATCGCTGACAAAATTTTCAGATGCAATAAGCTCAATGCCGGTCATCTGGCGGTTTGTTTCCTTTTCAAGGATTTCGAATACTAAGGTGTCTCTTTTCATAATTGTTTTCAATAATTTCTAAATTTCTACTAGCACAAATAAACTGTACATATATTTTTTACAAATTTATAAAAATTAATTTTGCACAGGTCTTAGAATAGAATAATTTTGTCAAAACTATGTTTATAGTAGGTAAAATCAAATTACATAAAATTTATGTTAGATGATCGATTTTGATAAGTTTGAACTTGACAACGGATTAAAGGTAATTGTACATAAAGATATCAATACTCCTATTGTGGCAATGAATATACTTTATAATGTTGGGGCAAGGGATGAAGACCCGGACAAAACCGGTTTTGCTCATTTATTTGAGCACCTTATGTTCGGGGGGTCGGTAAATATTCCAAAATATGATATTCCGCTGGAAAAAGCAGGTGGCGAAAACAATGCTTTTACTAATAATGATATAACAAATTATTACTTAACTATTCCAAAACAAAACCTTGAACTGGCGTTCTGGCTCGAATCGGACAGGATGTTCGATCTTGCCTTTTCGTCCAAAAGTCTTGAGGTTCAAAAAAATGTAGTTATTGAAGAATTTAAACAATCATATTTAAACCAGCCTTACGGCGATGTATGGTTAATACTGAAACCTCTTGCTTATAAAATTCATCCGTACAAATGGCCGACAATTGGAAAGGAAATTTCACACATTGAAAATGCCACCATGGATGATGTGAAAGCTTTTTACAAGAAGTTTTACAATCCAAACAACGCTATTCTGACAGTGGCAGGAAATGTTGAAACCCGAAAGATTAAAAAACTTGCTGAGAAATGGTTTGGTCCGGTTTTGCAGGTAACCAAGTACAATAGAAGTCTGCCAATGGAACCGGCTCAAACAGAAATAAGAAATTTAACCGTAAAACGAAAAGTGCCCTTCGATGCAATTTACAAGGTATATCATATATGTGCACGTACCGATCGGGAATATCACACTACCGACCTCATCTCTGATATTCTGTCGAACGGCGATTCATCCAGGCTTTATACACGATTAGTCAAAGAACAAAAGCTTTTCAGCGAAATAAATGCTTACATTACCGGGGATATTGATAATGGCTTATTTGTTTTTACAGGAAAGCTGGTGAATGGCGTAAAAATGAAGGATGCTGAAAAAGCAATAGAAAATGAAATTGAGAAAATCAAAGATATTCCGGTTAAAGATGAAGAACTTAGGAAAGTAAAAAACAAGATTGAATCCTCACTGGAATTCTCCGAAATAAATGTCCTGAATAAAGCTATGAATCTGTCTTTTTCTGAACTTTTAGGGGATGCAGACCTTATTAACCAGGAAAAATCTAAATATTCTTCAGTTACAATAGAAGGGATTCATCAAACGGCTAATGAAATTTTCAGGAAAGATAATTGTTCAACACTTTATTATTTTGCAAATTAAAAATGATTAAACTAAACCGAAATATACAGCCCGACATCAATTTAGTGGATAAAATTGATTTTTTCGAGCCAGAGGTAGTCAAGCTTAATAATGGCATTCCTGTTTACCTTATAGATACAGGGATACAGGATATTATTAAAATCGAATTTTTATTCAATGCCGGAAGCTGGTACCAGGACAAACTCATGGTCGCCAAATTCACCAATAAAATGCTGAAAGAGGGAACAGAATCTTATACCTCTGAGGAAATAGCTGAAAAAATAGATTATTACGGCGCTCATCTTGAAACATCCGCCGATAAAGATATGGCATATATATCGTTTTACTCGCTAAACAAGCATTTGGATAATACATTACCCATCATTGGTGAAGTGATAAAATGCCCTGTATTTCCTGATAATGATCTGGAAATTTATAAACAAAACCGGAAACAAGAGTTCATCATCAATAATAAAAAAGTCAGATATTTGGCTCGCAGGAAATTTAATGAGTTAATTTTTGGCAAAAACTATCCGTACGGAAGACTTTTCGATGAGGATGATTTCGATAGAATAAAAAGGGATGATCTTATAAATTTTTTTAAAGATTTTTATTATCCTGAAAATTGCAAGATCATTATTGCCGGCAAAATCCGTAAAGATATGGTCAACCTTTTAAACAGATATTTTGGAGGATATAACGGAAGCCCGCAAAAAATAAATAAAAAGAAAATCATTACTATTGAACCAAATATTAGCCGAAGAGTTCATGTAAAAAAAGATGATGCAATTCAATCGGCAATAAGGATCGGGAAGGTTCTTTTCAATAAAAAACATCCGGATTTCCTGAAACTTTTGGTTCTGAACACTGTGCTTGGCGGATATTTCGGTTCAAGGTTAATGACCAATATACGCGAAGAAAAAGGTTATACTTATGGTATCGGGTCAGCAGTGGTTTCGTTACATAATTCAGGGTATTTTTTTATTACCTCTGAAATAGGAAACAAGGTTACTCAAAAAGCTATTAATGAAATATACTATGAAATAAAAGTATTGAAGGAGAAAAAGATACCCGAGTCGGAACTTGATATAGTTAGGAATTATATGTTGGGATCTTTCCTTAGAAGTATGGATGGGGCTTTTGCGTTGTCGGATAACTTAAAAGGAATACTCGAATACGGATTGGATAACAGCTATAACAGAAATTTTATCGAGATAATTAAAAATATCAGTGCGGAAGAACTTAGAAACCTGGCTCAAAAATACCTTGATGAAAATTCTTTGTTTGAGATGAAAGTGGGGAAATAGATATTTAAAATGACTAAAAAATTAATAGTTTTATCAAATTGAAAATAAAATTTTTTATAACATTTTTTCTTTCGTTACAATTCTACTTGTCATTTGCACAAGTGGATGCCGGAGAAGATGTTACAATTAGCGCCGGATTACCTATAATGCTTTCCGGGGAATACCTTGGATATACAGGCACTCCGGTTACGGCTCAGGATGATTACTTTGTAGGACCTTTCGAGATAGGATTTGACTTCACATATTTTGGTGAGATTTATACTCAATTTGCTATCGGACCAAATGGACTTGTGAGCTTTGATGTGCCGGATATACTTGGATTTAGCTATTGGGATCCGGTTTCCATTCCTAATAATACATTTCCAATAACTATCATGGGACCCTACCAGGATTTATTCAGAAGACCCATAACACCTCACAATGAATTTATTTATTATAAAACTGTTGGAGAAGAACCCGGAAGAAAACTTATCGTTGGTTGGTGTGAAGCGCCAATGTTCAATTGTGAATCACAGAAAGCCACATATCAAATTGTGCTGAACGAAAACGATAATTCAATAGTTAATAATATCATTGCAAAACCTGCCTGTGAAGCTAATTTAGGCAATAAAGCTACTCAGGGAGTCAATTTTAATGATGACCTCGGAATTGTTGTTCCGGGAAGAAATAATACATCATGGACGGCTTTTAACGAAAGCTGGAGATTTGACCCGCAGGGACCGGATAATTATACGATAACTTCCGTAAATTTTGAACCTGAGATAATTGTTCCTGTTGGAAAACTCTCATGGGCATGGTATAAAGACAATTATCCCGATGGCGAGGTTATCAGCAATAATCAATCTGTTGTTGTACATCCAACAGAAAGTACAACTTACTTTGCAGAGATTACACTTTGCGGAGGAATGAAATATTGGGATAACATCTTAGTTCAGGTTATTCCGATTCCAAATGCATTTAATCCAAACAGTCCGGTAGAACAAAACAGGGTTTTTAAAGTTTTTGCAAATCCTGAAAACAGAATAAATAACTTTAAGATGTATATATACAACAGTTGGGGGCAGCAAATATTTGAAACAAATGATATTAATGAAGGCTGGGACGGAACATTAAATGGCAATCCCTGTAATTCGGGAGTATATGTTTGGGTAGTATATTATGAAGACGAAAACGGTACGGTTACTAATAAAGGAACAGTAACGCTTGTTAAATAAAAGAAAAGACTCTTCCATCCCGATAGGTATCGGGATGGAAGGTCTTTTTAAAGGTTATTCATCCTGAATACCTAATTTAGCTTTAACAAGTTCAGTTATATCATCACTCGGTTCGGCATACAGTAAAAGTCCTTCGGTACTGTTGAAAACATACGTATAGCCATTCTCTCTTGCAACTTCCTCTACTGCTTTTTTTGCTTCTTCAATAATCGGTGATGTCAGTTCAAGCTCTTTATCTTGAAGGTCTTGTGCAGCCTGCTGTTCAAAGGCATCTAATCTTCCTTTTAAATCATTAATCTCTGCTTCTTTAGTCTGGCGAATAATTTCAGACATACTTCCAACATTTGCCTGGTAGTCCATAAATTTATTCTCCAATTCGGTTTGCATGGCTGCGTACTGTTCCTGGATAGATTTATTATAATCCTCAAAAATTGTCTTTACCGAATCTAATCCCGGCATTAAGCTGTACATCTTGGCAAAATCAAGATGCCCTAACTTTATCTTGCTCTGTGCAAAAGCATCCGACGAAATAGTAACTATAAAAAGTACTACAAAAACACTAATCAGTCTTTTCATTTTAATTAATTAAAAGTTTATAAATTAATTTTAAAATTTAAGGGGCAAATGTATAGAATATAATTGAATTGAGATAAAAAAATTTCTTAAATAAACTTATTTACAAAAACCTATTTTCTTTCACCTTTTTTTATTGGTCCAGGTCCAAACTCGCCGGGTCTCTGTTGTCCTTTATTTATTTTCTCAGGGCTTTGGCTTTTATATTCCTTTTTAATCCTGTCCTCTTTTCTTACGGTTCCTAAAACGGCCCCAACCTTATCCAAAACATCATCGCTGATATCAAATTTAGCATTAACATACAATATTGTAAGGCTACCTGCTTTATCAAAAACGAAAGCATAATTTTTATTTGTTGCAATTTCTTCTATTGCATTAAATATTTTTTCCTGGATCGGTTTTACAAGTTCTTCACGCTTTAAGAATAAATCCCCATCTTTTCCGAACCGTTGTTTTTTAAATTCTTTAACCTCTGCTTCTTTTGCAATAATCTCTTCTTCTTTTTTCTTTTTAATATCCTCCGGCATCAAAACCGCCTCAGCCTGGAATGTTTTGTACATTCTGTCAATCTCAGCAAATTTTTCTTCTATTTCTTCCTGGTACTCGGTTGCCAGTTCATCTAACTGGTTCTGGGCATCTTGATATTCAGGAATATTATCGAGAATATATTCAGTATCAACATAGGCATATTTTTGTGCAAATAAACCGGTGAAAGTAAAAAATCCCATTATTAAACTAAGAGCCAGTTTTTTCATATTATATCCTCCTTAATAATACTTATTAAATTTAGTAACGTAATAATATTAATCAATCGACTGATTTATTGAGAAGTGGAACTGTCCTCTGCTAGCATCGGGTATTCCCGGTACCGGGTCAAATCCATAACCCCAGTCAAGTCCTAAAATACCAAACATAGGCAGGAACACCCTTACCCCAAATCCGGCTGCCCTGTACACCCCAAAAGGATTAAAACTATCAAACTTCAACCAGGCATTTCCGGCTTCAAGGAAAGTAGCAACATAAATAGTGGCATTGGGATTTAATGAAAGCGGATATCTCAGCTCTAATGTATATTTACTGAAAATAGTGCCGCCTATATTGCTGCTTCTCCAATAATAGGGTGTTAAGGTTTCATTCCCATAACCGCGCATTCCGATTATTTCCCTTCCATCAAGGTTATTATAGCCCGATAATCCGTCTCCACCAAGATAATACCTTTCAAAAGGAGTAACTCCTATATCAGGATTATATTCTCCGAGAAATCCGAATTTAGCTCTTGTCATCAAAACAAGGTTTTGAACTATGGGTGTAAAATATGCAGCCTGGATATTCCACTTATGAAATTCTATCCATTTATACTTTTCAGTATCATCTATCAAGGCATAGTTTCTGTCGGAGAAAAGGGAGTATGGAGGAGTTACATCTAACGAAACAGATACTAAGGAACCACTTCTGGGGTAAATTGGAAAATCGATTGAATTACGCGATAATGTTACGTTAAAGTTAAAGTTATTATAATTTCCTGTTCCGGATCCAAAAGAGAAAACCCTTGTATAATTATCAAGATCGTATCGCTGAAAGTTAAGAGCAAAATATATCTGGAAATAATCATCGGGCCATGTCAGTCGTTTACCTAAACCAACAGTTACGCCATTTATTGTAAACGACTGTCTATTGATATTATCTTTTGGATATCCGTTCGAAAATAAAGAATGATAGTAACTTACACTGAACGAGTTTGGCTTTTTACCCCCAAGCCATGGCTCGGTAAAGGAAGCACTGTAGCTGATATATCCTTTGCCGTATGACTGCACTCTAAGGCTTAACTTTTGCCCGTCTCCTGTTGGTACCGGACGCCATGCTTTCAGGCGAAGCAAATTTCGTAATGAAAAATTATTAAATGACACACCTAATGTTCCAATAACACGTCCGTATCCCCAGCCACCTGATAATTCAATCTGGTCGGAAGATGTTTCTTCAACTTCGTACTCGATATCAACAGTTCCTTCAACAGGATTCGGATTAACAACAGGGTTTATTGTTTCTGCATTAAAATATCGTAGCTGGGCTAATTCACGTGTTGTCCTGATAATATCAGACCTGGAAAAAAGCTGACCCGGTCGTGTCCGAAGTTCCCTTATGACTACATGGTCGTTAGTACGAGTATTTCCCTTAACTGAAACTTTATTGATTGTAGCTTGCTTTCCCTCGTATATCCTTATTTCAAGATCAATTGAATCATTTTCAACCTGTATTTCTACGGGGATTGCTGAAAAAAACAAATATCCATTATTCATATAGAGTGAACTGACATCGTCTTCATTCATATTAAATGTCAGATTCGAGTTTAATAATTCCCAGTTATATATATCACCTTTTTGTATTTTTAACACCCTGTTCAAAAAATCATCGGTATATTTTGTGTTTCCAACCCATGTAATATTCCTGAAATAATAGCGGTTACCTTCGTTCAAATACAAGTCAATACTAACTGTATTATCCGGGTTTCGGTAAATGGAATCTCTAATAATTTTAGCGTCTCTATAACCAAATTCATTGTATTTATTTATCAGGTTTATTTTGTCTTCATTATAGTTGTCTTTAATATATTTCGATGATTTAAAAATTCTCGGTTTAATATTTTCATTAATATAGTTTCTTGTATCATCAACCATATTGGAGAATCTGAAAGTAACAGTATTTTTAACCAAATCAAAAATCAAGTCCTCAAGGTTGTTGAAAGGCTGAAATGAGCCTTTCTCTTTTGTTTCTTTCAGGTATTTCTTTACTTTATAATTATCATACTTCTCATTACCAAAAACGTTAATGGCTTTAATTTTCACCTTCTCTTTTTTATCAATATCAATTTGTAGTTTAACATGATTGACCCTCAGTGTGTCAGCAATTTGAGTGATATTAACTTCTGTATCGAGATACCCCTTATCATTATAATGCTTTTTGATTCTATTTTCGGTTCTTATCAGCAGATTATCGGTAACTACTTCGCCGCTTGAAAGCTTAATTTCATCCCGAATATTATCAGCTTCGGATTTTTTAATACCGCCAAATGAGAAGGTTGACATCCTGGGTCTTTCCGTGAGGTCGATATTAAGAAATATTAAATTACCCTGAACTTTAGTGGCGGAAATTATTACATTTTCGAATAATCCCTGATCCCAAAGATTATGAATTGCTTTTGATATCTCTTCGCCGGGTATATTGATTTGGTCGCCAACCGACAATCCTGACAGCATTATCAGTACATTATTATCAAGATATTTTACTCCGGTAACTGTGATACCGCCAATTTCATATTCTTTCGGGTAGGCATAATCAATTTTATCCAAATCACCTATGCTAATCTGAGCACGGGCAGATACTATTAGAACCGACAGCAAAAACATCAAACCTATAAATCTGATTCCCATTTTTTTCTTACTTGATAATTTGTTCACTGGTTTTTCCAAATCTTCTTTCTCTTTTCTGAAATTCAACTATTGCTTCGTACAGATCTTCCTTTCTGAAATCAGGCCAAAGTTTAGGAGTAAAATATAATTCTGAATAAGCTATTTGCCAAAGGAGAAAATTGCTAATTCTGTATTCACCGCTTGTTCTGATTAACAATCCGGGATCGGGAATCGAATGTGTTGATAAAAAAGACTCAAATAAATTCTGGTCAATACTATCGGCGGTAATTTCTTTTGAAGCGACCAATTGTGCAATTTTCTTTGCGGCATTTGTAATTTCCATCCTCGAGCTATAGCTCAATGCCAGTATCATTGACATTCGGGTATGATGAGCCGTGTCTTGTATGGCATTCATAAGCTCTTGTAAAGTAATTTTGGGCAATGAGTAAAGATCACCGATAGCCAATAACCGGATATTATTTTTGTGAAGTGTTTTGGTTTCTTTATGTATGGTCCGAACCAATAATCTCATCAAAGCGTTCACCTCTGCTTTAGGTCGGTTCCAGTTTTCAGTAGAAAAAGCATATAAGGTTAAATATTTAATCCCAAGCTCAGCCGCAGCTTCAGCAGTTTCTCTTACAGATTTCACCCCATGCTTATGTCCAAAAATCCTGGGCTTTCCCCGTTGTTTTGCCCATCTTCCATTACCATCCATAATAATGGCAACATGTTGGGGCAACTTATCCATATTTATTTTATCTTTCCAAATCATTTCAGCAATCTGCAAACCGGCTTTATTAATACTTATTATCCTGAAACTCGGAACATTTGTTTCTGTTTTTCAAATTAACATTATAAGTAATTGTCATTCCTGCAAAAGAATACCAATCGTTTGTTTTAGAATTACCTCTTTGCATCATCGGTTGATGATTTTTATTAGGGTCTGAAACAACCAGATCCGGGTATTCTTCATCTCCCGGCTCAATATTATATGCCGGTAAATAGTATGTTTTACTTACATCATCAATATAATCGGTAAATGTTTTACGCATACCCCATTCCAATGTAATACAGATTCTTTTCGAGAAACTATATTTAACACCTATTCCGAAAGGAAAACTTAAATTATAATACGAATATTCTTTCCTTGTTTCATCAGGTGGCAGATAGGCGAGATTAGTCTGTCCTTCGGTATGGTAATCCCTCAAATCTGAATTACCGATTTTAGGTCTGTTATAAAAAACAGCCACTCCCCCAAAGATATATGGTGTATAATAGTTTTTCATACTTCCTGTGTAATAGGGCAGGAAATTAAATTCCATTACTCCTCCCAGTTCCCATAAATTTGATGTAAACTTAAGTGACCTTTCCTTGAGGAATTTGGATTTTTTATCATCACCTGTTAATATGCCTTTATAAATATTAACTTTAACAGCCCATCTTGAACTCAGATTATACCTGCCAAGCGCTCCGTATGCAAAGTTTGTTTGCAGGAATGGATAAGAGGGATTGAGGTCGCCCATATAAAAAGAGCCTCCTGCAAAAATTCCCACATCCAATTGAGACCTGCCAACAGTTGAAATAATTATGAATAAAATAAATAAACTTAGTTTTCTCATAAAAGCGTCACAAAAATATAATTTTATATTTATACTGTATTTAACACCTGACTTATCATTGGTCATTAGTCATTACTTGTCATTAATACTTTTTACCCGTCTGTCAGCACGCACAGTCGGGCAGGCTTTTAACTTTTATCTTTTATCTTGGTTCTTGTATCTTAATTTCTAACATCCAAGCCCCACATTAGTTTTTCACGAATAGTTTTAAAGTAGCTTTCACCCGCAAGCTGCATCAGATTCAACCTAAATTCTTCTTTTTTAACCGTTAATTCCACCGATGAATCTACTATTTCTGATCTGGAATCAAGACCAACAAAAAACTCTTTAGTTCTGCCTACTACTTTTATCTTAATCTGACTACTGTCAGGGATAACGATAGGTCTTACAGTTAAATTGTGCGTTGCAATAGGTGTAATAAGAAAATTTTGAGAACGTGGCAAAACAATCGGACCGCCCGAACTAAGCGAATAAGCCGTTGAACCGGTTGGCGTTGCAACAATCAAGCCATCAGCCCAATATGAATTCAGGTATTCATTGTTCACATAAGCCTGGATTCTTAACATAGAAAACGGATATTTCTTGTAAACAGCCATTTCGTTCAATGCATAGTTCAAATCCCCGAATATGTTGTTAGGGGTCTCAAGTCTGAGCAGCGTTCTTTGATCAAGCTTAAACCTTCTATTCAATAACTGTTCAATAGCCGAATCAATTTTTTCTTTTGAAATAGAAGAAAGAAATCCCATCCTTCCTAAGTTTATACCTAAAATGGGAATTCCTGAATCTCTGACAAGCGTAATGGTATTCAATAAAGTGCCGTCACCGCCAATGGAAAAAAGGAAATCAACTTTCCCGATTATTTCATCATGTCTGGTAAATACTTGTGTTTCCTGTTTTAAAGAAATATTATCTTTCAGCTCTTTGTAAAAAGGCTCATAGAAGAGAAGCGATATATCGCGGCTTTCAAGTTTATCAATCAGTTGCTGTATGCATCCTTTATTCTCTTCAGAAAACGATTTGCCAAATATTGCAATGTTCATCCTGAGTTTGCTTTGTCAATAGTCAGTATTTTTCAATAATTTGCAAGATTACAAAATAATAAAGAATATGTTAAAAAATTAACATTTATATTTTCCTGCAAAATTATTTAATACTCACTTATATATAATTTAATCAGGCTGAATTAATCGGGTTAAATATTTTTTTTATACTTTTGACTTCGGAATGCACCATAAAGAATTAATTCCAAAATTTCGAGACATAAAGATTAAATTTAATTCCAAAATTATTTTTAAAATTTATCAATCATGTTTAAGAAATTAATTTTTTTTGACGGAAAAGACTTTAAGGGCTGGAAATCTTTTCTTAGTAACCTGTGTAAGGACAAACCTTCGGGAGTACTTATATTTATGGCTGAGGAAACACCTTTTGACTATGAAAAGATACAACCTCTGCTTAAAGAAACTCAAACCGAAGTCTGGGGATTTGTTTTCCCTGAAGTAATTTATAAACATTCGCGCTATAAATGCGGAGTAGTCGGTTGTACATTCAAAGCCCCGGTTTCGGCTGAAGTGGTTAAAAACCTGAATGATTTTAAAGGAACTGTTTCAAAAAAAATAATTTCGGAAAATACCGAAAGCCTGCTGATATTCACCGATGGCTGGGCGGACAATATTCCATTGCTTATCGAGACTTTATATGAAACGTGCGAAAAAGAAATCACTTATTTGGGTGCCGGTACAGGCAGTATTTCTGATACGAACCGTAAATCGCTTTTTACCCGCGATGATTACTTTACACGTGGAGCAATCATCATTGCTGTAGATGAGTTCATGTCAATTGGAGTGGAGCATGGCTTGCAGCCCATTTTTGAGCCATTTATTGCAACAAAATTAGATAAACGAATCTTAAAAACTATTAACTGGAAACCGGCTTTAGAATTTTATAAAAATGTTGTTGAAAAAGATTCGGGTGTAAAATTAACTAAGGAAAATTTTCCTGAGCTTTCTGCATCTTATACCTTTGGTATGCTAAAATATGATAATGAAATAATACCGCGTTGCACTATTGATATGGCTGATGAGGAAAGTATTTTTCTTGGCAGTGAAACACCCGATAATTCAATGATGACTATAATGAAAGGTAACCATAAAAAATTTATTGAAGCTGCCGGTTTAGCCACCGAAAATGCTAAAACCGGTTTTAAAAACAAAAAGAAAAAGTTACCTTCAAAAGCACTGATAATTGAATGTATAACAAGAACCTTATTTTTAGGCGACAGATTTGAAGACCAGATAAAACTTATTGGCAACAAAGCAGGAAAAAATGTTTTATTGTTCGGAGCTTTAAGCTTAGGTGAAATAGCTTCAACCGGAGATAAATTTATTGAACTTTATAATAAAACTTTGGTGATTGGGATGGGGGAATAAAAGGTTACTGGTTATTTATTGTTTTAAAAAATTATAAACAAACTAATCTATGAAACAAAAAGATATTTCTTTTATACAAAACCTTAGCATTTCTTATGAATGTGCGCTTGCTATCGGTAATAGCTTAGACCTTAAAGAAATGCTTTATGAAGTTATTCATAAGATTGTGCATAAAACCAATGCACAAAGGGGAAGTATCTGGTATTACAAAAATACAAACAAGAAAAGCATCACACTTGGAGCAAGAGCAGGTTCAAAATTAACTGAAACCGAAATAATAAAAAGGGTGAATCATTATAATGATATTTTTAAGAAAATATGTATAAATCAAAAACCTGTTATTAAAAACCGAAATGAAGATGATTTTTTCAAATATTGCATAAAGACAACAGGAAAAGAACACTCTGTTTTAATAATTCCCATATATAAAGTTGCCATTATTCATTTGGTTTATTCAAGCACTGTAATAGTTTATAAAGCATTAGCAAACATGCTTTTGGATCTTTCTCATAAGTTAAATGTGGCAATAGATGCCTGTTTGTCTCATGAAAATAAAATAAAAGAAATACAAATAAGAAAACATACTGAAGATATACTGAAGAAAAAAGCAAACCAACTCATCTCCCATCAAAATAAATTACAAGAACTTTATGCCGATTCAGAACAAAATGAAAAATCATTATTAAGCATATTAGAAGATGTAGTAGAAAAAGAACAAGCATTAAAAGCAGCTAAAGAAAAAGCTGAAGAATCCGACAGGTTAAAATCAGCTTTTCTGGCAAATATGAGCCACGAAATCAGAACACCTATGAACGCTATTCTTGGCTTTTCTCAATTACTTAACGATGTAGAATCGGTTGAAGAAAGAGATAAATTTATAAATCTTATAACATCAAATAGCGAACATCTTCTAAGCTTAATAAATGATATTATTGATGTATCGAAAATCGAAGCAGGACTGATGACAATTGAAAGCAATAAATGTTCAGTCAACCGACTTCTTGAAGAATTACATATCATTTTTAATACAAATAAAAAAATAAAAGAAAATAATATTCAAATTATATTAAATATACCATTAGCTGAAAATGAAAGTTTAATATTAACAGACAGTAAGAGATTACGTCAGATATTATCAAATTTAATTGATAATGCTATAAAATTTACTGAAAGCGGAAGCATCGAATACGGATATAAAATAAAAGATTCGCAAACACTGGAATTTTATGTTAAAGACTCAGGGGAAGGAATTCCGGAAGATAAGCAAGAAATAATATTTGAACGATTTATCCAGACTGATATGTCACTCACCCGCACACAAGGAGGAACAGGATTGGGATTATCAATTACAAAAGCATTTGTAAAACTTTTTGGCGGTGAAATCAGTGTTAAATCAGAAATCGATCAAGGCTCAACATTTTATTTCACACTTCCGTACAAAAAATCCAAATCGATAATAAAACCGCGAGTAGCTGAAAAAAAAGAAATAGATTACATCTGGAAAAACAAAACAATACTTATTGCCGAAGATGTAGAAGATAATTTTCTTTTAGTCGAAAGTATATTAAATAGCACACAAGTGCAAATATTATGGGCAAAAGACGGGAAAGAAACAATTGACATCTGCAAAAAAAACAAAAATATTGATTTAATCCTGATGGATATACGAATGCCTGTACTTAACGGCTACGAAGCCACAAAGCAAATTAAGCAATTCAATAGCGGTCTGCCGATAATTGCCCTGACTGCTTATGCAATTGATGGCGACAGTACCAAGGCTTTTGAATATGGTTGCGATGATTATATAACAAAACCGGTAATAAAAGCAGAATTACTTTCAATAATAAATAACTATTTATAAAAATATAAATCAAAAATACTTATGTCTTTTCTCGAACTCGCCAAAAAACGTTTTTCCGTCAGGAAATATAAGCCTGATTCTATACCGGAGGAGGATTTACTTTATATTCTCGAAGCCGGACGGGTAGCTCCGTCTGCTGTGAATTACCAACCCTGGTATTTCATTGTAATTAAAGATGAAAAAAACCGGAAAAAGGTTAATGAACTTTATCACCGGGATTGGTTCGGGCAAGCACCTGTTGTTATTATTCTCGTTGCGGACCATAGTCAGACGTGGAAACGGTCTGTCGATAGAAAAGACCATGCAGATATTGACGTTGCCATTGCTGCCGACCATATAACTCTCGCTGCTGCTGACAGAGGTCTGGGTACATGCTGGGTTTGTAATTTCGATAAGGAAAAAACAATAAAGATGTTTAAACTTCCTGACTACATTGAACCAGTCGTTTTACTGCCTTTGGGCTATCCTGCCGAGCAGGCGGATACTGACAGGCATTCACACAAACGAAAACCCTTGGATGAAATAGTTTGTTGGGAAAAATTCGTTGTCTAATTCCTTTTCCTTTTTGATTAATGTAGATTTGTGACTCTGTTATAATAAAAGAAATACAACATTTCTTTAAAAGAAAAACAATGATAAGAATAAAACAAGCCATTCAACAGTCGATAGAATTAAAGCAAAAAATACTCACAGATGAATCCTTATTACTGGTAATCGGTGAAGTTTCGGAAATATGTGTAAAATCCTTACAAAAAGACGGAAAGGTTTTATTTTGCGGCAATGGCGGCAGCGCTGCCGATGCACAACATCTTTCTGCCGAACTCTCAGGACGGTTTTATTTCGACCGCGAACCACTCTTTGCAGAAGCCTTGCATGTGAATACTTCTTACCTCACGGCTGTTGCAAATGATTATTCTTATGATGACATATTCTCCAGATTGGTAAAGGCAAAAGGCAGGGAAGGTGATGTGCTGATCGGTTTGTCAACTTCAGGTAATTCAGCCAATGTGATTAAGGCGTTTGAGGTTGCCAGGAAAACAGGGATGATTACCGTGGGTCTGACAGGTGAAACAGGCGGGAAGATGAAAGAGGTTTCCGATTACCTTATCAATGTCCCCTCAAAAGATACACCGCGTATTCAGGAAAGCCATATTTTAGTCGGTCATATTATTTGTGAATTGATAGAGACAAAGATGTTTGGATAGTTGGTAATAGGTAAGGCAGCCAGTGTTGTGAGGAGATTATGATTACGTGTAAAACAAAAATGAAAATTATTAATATCCTTAAATCTGCAAGTGAAATAAGAAGTTTTTATTAATTTTACAGTCCGATAAAATAAATTAATGCATACTAAGATGCAAGCAATAGCAAATGTAAATACAATTTTACAGAATATTTCTTCCCTTTCATTAGAGGATCAATTTTATATCGCTGAGATTCTTGATAAAAGAATTCATGAATTGAAAAGAGAAAAAATATTTCAAAGGGCAAAAGAGGCTGAAGAAAATTATAAAGCAAACAGGGTCACTGTTGGGAATGCCCATGATTTATTAAAAATGATTAAAAATGATTGAGCTAATATGGGATGAAGCTTTCATTAGGATAATAAAGAAATGGCGGAAAAAACATCCTGATTTAATAAAGATATTTGAAAAGCGAATCCTGATATTTATTGAAGACCCTTACCATCCTTTACTTAAAACTCATCGCCTTAGTGGAAATTTAAAAGGCTATTGGGCAATCAGCATAACTTATCAATATCGACTTGTTTTCAGGTTTTTATCTCAAAATAAAGTTTTGTTAATTGATTTAGGCACACACGATGAAGTTTATTAAAGCAGGAAAATAAAACAGTATGATAATCAGGGAGGCAATAATACTTGCAGGCGGTTTTGGAACACGACTAAAGGATGTCGTCAGTGATGTTCCGAAGGTTATGGCACCTGTCAATGAACGACCGTTTCTTGAATATCTGCTGGATTACCTCGACAGTAATGATTTTAATCATGTAGTGTTATCGGTAGGGTATAAGAACGAGATCATCAGAAAGCATTTTGGAAATAAATATAAATCAGTTAAGATTGATTATGCCATTGAGGATAAGCCCCTCGGAACCGGCGGTGGCATTAAGAAAGAATTTTAATAAATACGGGGGAAAAGGGCACTGGGTCTAAATGGCGACACAATGTTTAGGAGAGAAAAGAAAAGGATATTTTGATTTTACTTTTTAAAGCGTTTAATGAGTTCAATAACACTGCGAGG
>JACKQG010004061.1_pt1 | contig 17277 bp, 14 predicted proteins | sample 8237621 | NCBI WGS metagenome assembly JACKQG01 (sample SAMN15677084, study PRJNA649215) | marine metagenome | biome: marine; feature: Black Sea; material: saline water; isolation source: suspended particulate matter (SPM) from the Black Sea western gyre | collected 2013-06-09/2013-06-10 | depth...
TTCTCATCCTTCTTTTTTTTCTTCGGCGGGTAGGTGCCCTGAATAGCCTGGTCGACCAACCAGTTGAGCCCTTCGATAATATCATCGCTCATCCGCTTGAGGCCGTCTTCAGTCGTCATGTGAAACGTAATTCTCGCCATCACATCTTCGCCGTACTTGCATTGCGGGTTCATAAGAGTGACCGTATTGATTACCTCCATAGTGGTGAGATCGCAAAAGTACCCGGCTACCGTGGTGGTCCCAACATCGATAGCGATACCATAAGCATGTTCAACCTTGCCTGGCCGAACCCGGATGATCTCTTGGTCCATCCAAACGCTGAGGGTCACCTTCCAGTCCCCGTCGCGCAGTGCCATGGGGAGTTGCCGTAAGGTATGAATATCGAGCTTCAGATCCTTCAAACCATATAGTTTTTCCATTTCTCGACAGATCCGTTCGAAATCGCCCGTGGGCTCCTCAAAAGTCGGTGGAACCACTTCCACATAATACATCTTCACGGCCGGATCATGGTCTATGTGGATGTCCCGGGCGGCCTTGCTCACCACCTGCTTGCCGGCTCTGGACTCCTCGGGTACAAAGATTAAGAGATCCCCTTGCACCGTTGTGACGCATCCCAGCCGAAAACCCTTGGCCTTGGCTTCCTCGTTGATGAACTTGTCCTCTTCCTCCTGCCATTCGCTCACATTCTTCATGTTGGACACGACGTTGTATTTTTCAAAATGTCCTTCTTCAATACGGACAATACACTTGCCGCAAACCTTCTTTTCCCCGCACAGGGACTCAATGTCAACACCTAACAACCTCGAGGCCTCAATCAAAGTAACACCTTTTGGCACCTCCCCCCGACGCCCCGAGGGTTGAAAAATCACCATTGCCTTATTATCTTCCATCCAACCATTTCCTCCTTTGTAATTGAGATCAGCAGACCTCTTCTCTCCCGGTCTTCACGCCGTCTTTACAGCTCAGATCATCGAGAGCTCCCTTCCGAAAGACATAGGGTTATGGGATCACGATTGCCACGCCTTAAGGATAAAACACTACCCCGTTGAATGTTCTGGGGCCAAAACACTCCACCTATAATAACGTGCTCCGTTAGGTTCCGAAGATCTTTTTCAGCAGCTCAGGCCGGGATTCAAATATTTAATATGGCCGCCTGTTAACCTTTCTTCTTTTCATATTCTCTCAATCGGGATATCATCTTTATGCCTTCTGCTACTGCATTCCCGGCAGACTCGGCGTACCCGTCCGCTCCGAAAAGGGTGGCCACGTCCTGGGTCACGGGAGCGCCACCGAGCATGATGGCCACGTTGGGGTTCTTCTCCTTGATCATCTTAATGACCTTTTTCATACCTAACATGGTCGTGGTCATCATGGCTGACATGGCCACCACCTCGGCATCCGTGCGCAGCTGCTCTTCAACAAAATTCTCTAAGGGAACGTCGCGTCCCAGATCGTAAACCTCCCAGCCAGCCACATCAAACATCATCTTCACCAGGTTCTTGCCTATGTCATGGACATCACCCTGGATGCTGCCTATCACCACCTGGCCAATTGCGCCCCCTTCTGCCTCGGGGACGTGTGGCCTTAGTATATCAAGACCCCCATAGAGGGCATCGGCACACATGAGCACCTCGGGCACGAAATACTCGTGTCGCTCGTACAGATCACCGACCACCTCCATACCGGCGGCCAGACCGTCCATGATCATCTCCAGGGCTGGCAGACCATCATCTACAGCTGTCTGGGAGGCCTCTTTTACCTGCTCTTCTTTGTAATTGATGACACCCTCTTTCAAAAGTTCTAATAATTCTTCCTTGCTCGCCATATCTGACCTCCTCCTGTCTATTTCTTGTGTTTGATTATATCCGTCCAACGGCTGGCGTCGGTCCGATCTTATATTCCCTCGCCGTCTTTTCCATGGCGCGGAAGTTGTCCTCCTTTATGTCCGGCCAGAGATCACAACCGGGCCATACCGCATCAACCGATCCGTCAATATTGGCTTTAATCCCCTCTATGGCCTGCTCAACCGTGGTCTCTTCAGCGCAGGGAAGCCCGAAAACATCAAAATTACCCAGGATAATGGCATCGTTTCCCAGTTTTTTACGGCTTTCCAGTAGATTGTTCTTGATGTCGAAGCTGATCCCAGCACCACCGGAATCCTGAACCACCTCCCACATCATCTCCACAAGGGGATCTGTTGAACCGCAGATATGCAGAACCTTCGGTACGGAATCTCCCCATCCCTGCATGATCCGTGTCAAACGGGGTTGTATCATCTGTTTGAAGGTCCTGGGACTGAGTAGATCCGCCGCAACGCCCGGCTCTCTCAGGGTAATAAAATCCGCCCCTGCATCAATGAGGGCCTTCCCGATATTGATGATTATGTCTGAGAACCTGTCCAGAATATGTTCCACCCGCTCCGTCTCCTTGAAAACCCCCTTAAGAACTTTGTCCAGTTCAATGGTCTGTCCGCACTGGGTGAAAGGGCCTAATTGCCATGCACCCAGAGCCAGATCAGGGGCCTCCTTCTTAACAATTTTGACAGCTTCCGGCAGAATATTCATGGGGAACTTATCCATAATGGTGTCTATATCATCCTGCGTAATCTCCACCTGATCCAACTCTGCCCAGTTCTTGTAGGGTATAGTGGGATAGAGGATGTCTTCGGAATCTTCGTAGAGGCTGATCTCATTCCCCAGGGCCTCGGACTCCATACACATGTCATAAGGAATCACCACAGAGTCCAGATTGAACATCCGTGCAGATTCGATCGCTGACATGGCCATTTCCTCGGCATGTCTGTGAATGGTTGGAAATTTGTAGCCCAGCTTTTTAATGGCGGGCAACAGGACCATGCCCATGCCCGTAAAAAAAGGCATCTTGTCAATGGGTTCACGTTTGAAAAATTTCTGCACTCTTTCAATAGGGGTTAATTCCGCCATAATAACACTCCTTTCTCTGGTAAGTATTGATATATAAAAACCCAAAAGCCTCAAAGCCGTCTATTTAGCATCCCTCCTTTCTTAATATAGGCCCCTGGCTCAGCCTTAATAATAACTTTCCACATTTATAGATTCAGATCATTTTTGAAAATCGTCTAAAAGACCATTTTTCAGAAAAAACAGATGATTTTCAAGGTTAGACAGCCACCGTAACAACCCTGTAACATCGAAGGCAGCGTCCGGCCTCAGCAACTGCAGTGGGGCCGGAGAAACCCTGCTCCAGTTCGTCAAAGGTTGTTAGCCGGTTCTCCAGAGACAGTTTTTCGAGCCGTTGCCGCTCGGCGGTTTCAACCTTCTGTTTAACAACTTCATCAGGGTTATAGAGCTTTAGGGACCTGAAAAGCTCATCAAAATGGTCTTCGTCGTCAGGTCCCGGGGGCATCTTGTTCAGAAAGCGGTCCATACTGATGGCAGCCTTTCTTCCACTGGCAGCCGCTTCAACAACGGATTCCGGGCCGTAGACGGCATCCCCGCCGGCAAACACCCATTCCAGTTCCGTCTGAAAGGTCACGGGGTCCGCCTGAAGTGCGCCGCCTGGAGAGAGGGAGATATTTTGACTCTCGGCAAATTCAAGCTCAGCACTCTGGCCGATGGCAAGAATCACACTCTCTGCCTCCAGGGTCTGGAGACTGCTGTCGTCATATTGCGGATTAAAACGTCCGTTCTCATCAAAGACCCGGGTGCAGCGTTTAAATTCCACTCCTGTCACCTTTCTCCTCTCACCTATGATGCTTTTGGGGCCGAAACCGTTGATGATCTTGATTTTCTCTTCAAGGGCGCCCTCAATCTCATGTTTCCAGGCGGGCATCTCCTCCCGGGATTCAAGGCAGACCATGGTCACATCATCGCATCCTAAGCGAATGGCCGTGCGGGCCACATCAATGGCTACATTCCCGCCACCGACCACAAGGAGTTTCTTCCCGAGTTTGACTTCTCTGTCCAATGCTATATCCCTGAGAAACCGGAGGCCCAAGATTACCCCTTCCAGTTCTTCCCCTTCCACACCGAGAGGGCGGCTGCCATGGAGTCCGGTGCCCATGAATAGCGCGTTGAAACCGTCGGCCTTGAGGCTGTCAAGGCTTACCCCTTCACCCAATGAGAGGCCGGTCTTTACAGTAACTCCCATCTTCTCTATGGCCATAATCTCCCCGGCTAAGATATCAGGGGGGAGAATGTATTTGGGAATTCCTACGGCCATCATACCGCCTGCTACCGGAAGTTTTTCAAAAATCGTGACCTCATGGCCCTTCAGGACCAAGTGATAGGCACATGTGATACCGGCGGGACCCGCCCCGATAACAGCGACCTTCCCCCTGTTTTCCGAAGGAGTCATTTCATAGGACGGCTCTCTCCGCTCAGATAATTCATGGTCGGCTACAAAGCGTTTGAGAGACATGATGGAAATCGGCTCATCCACATTGGCCCGGCGGCAATGATCCTCACAGGGACGGATACATGCCCGACCCAGGCAACCGGGAAGCGGAAGGCGCTCGCGGATCACGTCAAGGGATTCTGAAAATTTGGCGTCCTTGATGAGCTCAACGTATTTCGGGATGTCCAGATGAATCGGACAGGCATCCATGCAGGGGGCGGTCAGGGTTGAGTAGTAAGTGGCAGACCCCTCCTCTTTTTTGCTGCCAAGGGTTCGTGAAAAATCATCGGCAAAGTGTTTTAGGGCCTGCAAAAAGGGGACTGGTCCGGATTTTCCGATGGTACATTTTCCGGCATCCATGATGGCATCTGCAGTGGATTCTAAAAACTCCAGGTCCTCCTCCGTGGCCTCGCCATCATAAATATCCTGAAAGACCTCTAATTGCTCTGCCCACCCTGTCTTGCAATAATTACATTTATCACATGTTTTTGCATGGGCGTGGTTGGCTTCAAGATATGTCTTGAAAAGATCAACGATATCAACGTCCGTTGAGCGGAGGATGATCCCGTCCCAACCGATTAATGCCTGAATTTTTTCGTCCTGCTTGAAATATTCCGGCAGCGAAAGATGTTCTATCGACTCATAGTCCCGTGGGTCTTTTCCGCGGTTATCAACAGTGCGGCCTCCCCATGAGCTAAAGACGATATCGTTCATGATCTCTCCTGCTTGATAAAATTAGGCTTTCAGCGGGATCTTATCTAACATCCCGCTGAAGCCGGGACTCAAAAAAAGGACAGCTAACGTTCCACTTTCTGTAGATCCGCTGCCTGCTGCCAGCCTACCTTAAGCTGCTCGGCGAAATCAGGCCACAGCTTGTTCATGGGGTGGTTCGGGTCCTTGGGCGTTTCTTTGGTTTCATCAAAGACCGCCGTGGCCAAAAACGCATCGGCCAAGGCAATTGCCGGCATAACGCGTTCTACCCCTGCCATGGGACCGCTAAACACAAGGTCATTGAAGAAAAATGCCGAAAGAGCTTCCACAGCAGCGTCAATCGCACCCCAGCTCTTAAACCCCCACATTTCGTCCTTAAACCGCTTATACTCCATGTAAGAGCCATTGCTTGGTGCACTGGCCGTTGCAAAACCCCACTTCTCTTTTATCATTTTTCCTGCTATTCCGCACATTGCCGCCGCAGGCGCGTTCAGCGTGGTTGTATCCACAATAACGGTCTCGAACTTGGCACCGACCTTTTCAATCGCGTCAAGGAGCTTTTGGGCTCCGCTAATCCTCCCCGTAGGCATCTGATCTGCCACATCAAACGCAACGAGAAGGACATTTTTTACGCCGATTTGCGCCATTTCTTTGATCTCTGTTTCCGGATCTTCTTCCCAGACCGTAATACTGTTATAGAACATCCTGTCCAGCAACCCTTTTTCAGCACAATACTCCGCACCCTGGAGCTTGGTCTTCATCTGAATTGCGTCTACACAAAAAGGCATGTTGCTTTTAGACGTTACAAAATCAACATATTTGTTGAATTTTTCGCCGGGGCTCGCGACAATATCGGCCATAACGGGGACCCCGGTCTCCTCCCAGTATTTCTCGGCAGTCTTGAGCAGCTCTTCAGCACGCTCTTCATTAAACCCTTTTCTCCGGCTTCCTTTATCAAACAGCCTGTCGCTTTCCTGAAAGATAGAAAAACAGGCTATTGTCGGATAATCTCCGGGCTGACCTCCTAACTTTACCCCGCCTATTTCATAAGTCTTCGGTTCTGTTTCAAATCTAAACATCTTTATTACCTCCTTTCTGAAAAAAGAGAACCCACCCCCCAGGTTGTTCAAAGATCCCAAGGTTACCAAATTAAAATCTTCCCTCAAATATATGAACTCGCCATCTCTTGAAAATCGTCTAAGAGATGATTTTTTGGGAGAAGATGGATGGTTTTAACAAATTTGATACGGAAGAGAAAGGTAAAGAGGCCTTGTCATTACATCAGCAATGAGACTTTGGTGCCCTAATGAGCATGGAAAAAAGGGGGAAGATGTGGTAAAAGACTGGGCACTTGAGATGTTTAATGAACCACTCCCAAAAAAAATGACCTTGAAACCGAGACGGCTGAAATATTTTCAAGAGAAAAGCGGAATATCTTTCGTAATCGACCCGGGCATAGCCTTTGGAACCGGGACTCATCCCACTACATCTCTCTGTATGGATATGATTGAGCGTTACCTGAATAGAGGAGACAGGGTTCTGGATGTTGGGACCGGGTCAGGGATTCTCATGATCGCTGCAGCCAAGATGGGCGCAAGGATGGTACATGGTATCGATAAGAGCAGTGCTGCTGTCGACATTGCCCGGAAGAATCTCATATTGAATCAGATAGAGGAAAAGAGATACAGGGTCAGAACCGGAACCCTCCTGAACGGGATAGAAGAACAGTTTGACCTGGTTGTTGCCAACATATTAATGGAAATTATCGTGCGTCTATTGGACGACGTGCAAAAGAATTTAAGAAAAGCCGGAACCTTTATCTGTTCCGGAATGCTTGAAGGAAATACCCACCGGGTATTGAACAAGATGGAGGCGCAGGGGTTTGAAATCTTAGAGACACGTACGCAAGAGAGGTGGGTATCGATAGCAGGGAGACGGAAAAGGTAAAGGTAGGTTACCCCCCGGGATATTATGCTTTTATAGATCGTCCAGGGCCTTTAACAGATCTACTTTCTCAGTTTTTCCATAGGCGGCAATGTTCAGATGTCTTTCCGCTGCTTCCCCAACCATCAGTTTGAGTTTTTCAATGCCTTCAGATGCCAGCCTAAACTCTTTCTTATTGGTCCTTCTTACCCATCCGTTCTTGATAAGGATATCTATGACCTCATTGAAACTCCTGGATAATGTATACCTATAACCAAAATCTCCATAAGGCCCTCTCAGTTTTCCGGGTATTTGGAAAGTTGAATCTTTTCTTGACAGAAATCCGATAATCTCCTGTTTTTTCATCCCCCTTCCTTTTTCTTCAAGAAAGAGGATAATCATATACCAGAGAGATTTGATTTTATGTGTCTTCTTTGTTTCGATACACCAGGTTCTCACCTCTGTCAAAACCTTTTTCAGCTTGTTTGCATCGATATTATCACCAGGATAGGTCTTTACATAGAAGGAAGTCGAGACATCCAAGAGTTTGTAGGTTTTCTTTTTGATTTCCTCAACATCAGGATCATAATTCATGTAGTCATAGGCCATCAGGTAGGGCGCAAAACCACCCTTCTCTTTTTTTAATAACGGCGAAGGTATCCTGTCTAAGTTGTTTCTTGCTTCAAGAAGTTTATATATGTCAGATCCAAAGAGAGGGAAGGTATAGAGGTGAACATGAACGGTTGATTTCTCCTTCTTAATACCGGACAAAGCCACCGTAGCTGTCACTCCCACATCATCTATGACCGATTCCGGAGAAAACATCTGTACGCTCAGGTTTGGCTGGATTTTTCCTCTGCCAAGTGTTTCAATGGATCTGTTGAGTTCAGCAACCGTACATCCTCTTCTCAACCTCTTAGAGAGACCCTCACTTAAAGCGTCTGCACCTACAAATGCGGCCCTGATATTGGCCTCTCTCATCTCCCTTACCAGTTTTTCGTTCAACCCTTTGGGCCGCAAAAAGCAGGTATAACGGATTTCCCTTCCCACCTTTTTGTTCAAGACCTTCAAATAACCACAGATCTTCACTGCCCACTCTTCATTTATATTAAAGGTATCATCCCAGATATCCAAATATTCTATTTCAGGATTATCCCTTAAAAACGCGCTCAGTTCCCATATAAAAAAATCGCTTTGGACGGCACAATGAAAATCGTTTCCAAACTGACTCGCTATGGAACAGAACAGACAACCTCCTCGGGATTTCTTGGCCCATGCACATGCCCGCTGCAGAGTAATGGCAATGGTCTTCTCTCCATACCGCACAAATGAAAAAATGTCTCTTTCTGTCAAGTCCTCAGAGGAAAACATGGTGGAAACTAAAGCCCTTTTCTCCGGGAGCCAGAATACAATATTTGGGATTCCAAGGAGCTTTTTTAAGAAATCCCTATCCCATTCTTTTGTTATGGTGGTTTTGTTGAGGAGAGGCAAGAGAGAGGGAAGAGCATTTTCAGCGGATCCTCTCACGATGAAATCGGGGGCGATATCTATGACTCTGTTCGCAAATGTTGAAAACCGGTAGAGCATCAAGTTCTTATAGTTGTTTGACGCTTCGTTTCCGCCAAGTATGATAGGGGCTGGATTTATGCTTTTCAGACACCATATCACTTTCGGCAGGACAAACAGGTTTGCAGTATAGGGCGCAGATACCAGGATGGTGTCTACATCAGAAATGCCTGCCTTTTCGAAGAAATCACCTAAGAAGTCGTGACCGATTAGAGCCAGCTCCTCCAGGGGAAAAAAGAGGCAGTCAGCACCAATGGCTTCCCCGCAAACAGGGGTGTAACTCAGATCTTCAACAATTCTTTTTAGGACAGAATAGGCTAAGCTGTTCTTTCTTGTAAGTGTGATTATCCCTATCTTCTTCATTATTTCAAACGACAAGATCTTTTGGTATAAAAAACGCGGAAGTTGTTCTAACAGGCAACGGGATGGACTTTATAGGTCCGGGTCGACCAACCCGAGTTTTATAGCGAAATGAACAAGCCGGATGGGATTGTAAATCCCGAGTTTTTCCATTATGTTGCCCTTGTGCGATTTGACCGTACTCACACTGACATAGAGCATTTCACCTATCCGTTTTGTGGAATGCCCTTCCGCAATAAGTTGAAAGACCTCTCTCTCCCTGTTTGATAACTGCTTGTAACGCTCCTCCATTGATGAACTCTTCCGGGGCGAAAGATAAGACTCCACGACCTTTTTGGATATGGATGGACTAAGAAAGGTCTCGCCCTTCATGGCCGCCTTAATGGCACTTATGATGTCGCGACCGCTTGAATCCTTTAGAAGGTACCCGGAGATACCTGTTTCAAGAAGTTCATGAATATAATGTTCGTGGGAGTACATTGAAAGGATCAGGATCTTGGTCTCCGGTAAATCCTTCCTTATTCGCTTGGCTGCCTCGATCCCATTCATAAGGGGCATGGCAATATCCATAATCACGATATCAGGCTTCAACGCCGTCGCCTTTTCAAAAGCCATTCGACCGTCTGACGCCTCTCCCACCACCCGCAGGTCGGTCTGGTCCTCGAGCAGACGCGCCAGGCCCTGTCGAACAATCGTATGGTCATCGGCCAAAAGTATATTAATCGGTTTATTCATAATGCCAAATCTCCCAGCAGTTCGGCCGTTTGGAATGACTTGATCATATTATCGGACGGACTAAATTTCAACTATCGGTATCTCAATTCTGATCCGGGTCCCCTCGTCCGGCTTACTGCGAAGTTGAAAGGTGCCTCCCAGCAAAGAAGCCCTTTCACGCATACCGAGCAGTCCCAAACTTCGAGGATTGCTTCCCACGATTTTGCTGTTAAATCCGATCCCGTCGTCTTCGGCCAGAAATATGATGTTGGGATAGCTCTTGATAATCGATAGACGGAAATGTTCGGAATGGGCATGCCTGAGGGTATTTGTAAGGGCCTCCTGACTGAATCGATAGAGCACGGTCTCGGTATCGGCCTCCAATCTCTGGTCGAATCCAACGATATGAAACTCAATCGTCAGATCCGAATGTTTTTTCACTTCTTCAAGATAGAGATTAAGCGCAGGCTCCAATCCCAGGTCGCTCAGCAGTGTGGGATGAAGGCGAGTGGAAAGACGTCTTATTTCCGAAGAGGTCCGGATGACCATGTTACGGATTTCTTCGATATCGGTTTTCAGCTGTCCGTCCGATGAAACGACTTTTTCTTCCAGCCTCTCCAGTCCCAGGTTTATGGCCGTCAAGGCCTGTCCGGCCTCATCGTGTAACTCCCGTGCAATGCGGCGGCGTTCTTCTTCCTGGCTCTGAAAGAGCTTTCCTGTAAGTTTTCTCAACTCCTGGCGGTTGAGACGAATCATCTCGGTCAACTGCGTATTTTCGATAGCGCCACCCAAATAGTTGCCCAAAGACCCCAAAAGATGCATTTCATGAGGGGTTGGTTCCCGGGAGGCGGGGATATCCAGACCGAAAAACCCCACCGCCCTGCCTTTGAACGTGATCAAGAAACAGGATAACCAGCGAGACGGCTTACCCGTTTTCGCTTTGTAACTTACCTGAAAACAGGGGAATGCCGGTTCGGGTTTCAATTGGGTTGTATGTTTTATCAGATGGTTCATAAGCAAGGTATCTTTGAATATTACCTCACCGTTTTGGGCCGGGTCTTCCTTCGGAAGTCCGTATCTGACTTGAAGCCTGGCCGCTTTTTCATCCCTGTCGATCAAAAACACGGCACCGCCCTTCAATCGAAGGGCCTTCAAAATCTGTTTCAGCGTCACCATGAGGATGTCTTTCAGATCCCTTGTCAGATTCAAGGTCAGGGCAATATTATTCAGTATGGAAAGCTCCAGATTCCTTTGCTTGATCACATCTTCCGTCAGTTTTCGGCGCGTGATGTCCTTGATGATGCCTTCGTATTCAATTTCTTTAGTCTCCGGGTTCTGGTAACGCCGGCTCGATATCAAGACATGAATAGGTGTGCCGTCCTCCTTCTGGAAATCGACCTCAAAATCTTTGGCATACCCTTTCTGGTTGATTTCCTTGAGAAACCTACCCCGGTCTTTGGGGTTTAAATAGAACTTTCTTGCCGAACCTATCCCCAGCAATTTTTCCTTATTCTGGTATCCGAGAAGGTTTACGCCGGCTTCATTAACGTCCAGGAGATCGCCCGGCAGATTCGTCGTATAGATCATGTCGTTACTGCCTTCAAAAATGCGACGGTATTTCCTCTCTCTCCTGGCAATTTCTTCCTGCAGTCTTTTCAACTCGGTAATATCTTTGAATATTTCGATACCGCCCGTTATTTTTCCTGCACTGTCCTGAAATACCGATGTGGAACATATGATAGGGACCCTATTTCCGTCGATATTTATGATCTCGTACTCCCTGTTATGGATATCACTCCCATCCACAACAGCTTGCTTCAAAGCACAATTCGTCTCACAGATTGAATTCTTGAAGACATCCTTACAGAACATCCCGACCGCATCATAGGCAGGGAAACCGGTTATCTTTTCAGCCGCCGGATTGAAATAGGTAATACGCCATTCCTCATCCGTAGTAAAAAGCCCGTCCGGAATACGGTTAAGGATCTCAACAAAACTCTCTTCCTTTTGATATATCTCTTCAAGGGCCTTAAAATTGTATCTCCGAAGCTGATCAGCGAGAAAGTAATCACGGCCTCTTAAGTGGCTCTTTCCCTTTGTTTTAAAATAAGGGCACATGAGACACGTGGCCAGTTTATCGAAAAAATCCTCTCCAATGTAGTTACTGCAATGTGTCCTGGGTATAAGCCAGCATTCCGACCATTGCTCACCATGAGCTGGACAGAGCACCTTGGAGCAGGACAAAAACTCCCAACACGCCTTATTATCAATTGCATCCTTATACTTGAGCGATACGCTTATGAGATGATCTTCGAGCAACGAACTCACAGTAGGAATCTCCTTTAGCACGGCAGAAGACTTCTTCCGCCATGAAATTGAAATAACCGTCAGGGTAATTCTCGCCGTAAAGCAGATCCATAAAGGCGCCTGCAACACCACGGAGCATATAACATTTTCCGGAACGTGCATGTCCATAAAGCTCTAAATAACCGGTGGCTTCATATGAATCACTCACTCGTATCAGGAGTTTTTCATCTGGAATCAATTCTATTACCTCCAGATCTCCCCAACCAAAGGCCACCGCAATTGCGGCGAAACTGTAAATCTGATCTTCTCTGGTCTCAATCATGGGCACCACAAGCTCTTCCCATTCCCGGGAGTTGCGGATGCCCTGGAATGTCGCATAGCCGCACTCCTGAGCAGCCTCCACCAGGAGAGCCGCTGATTCGGCCTCACGCTCCTTGCCCATTTTCTCTTCGAAATTAAAAGAGAGTCTATTATAATACCGGACAAAGAAAAGAGACAGGTAAACCCCGAAAAGAGGAATAATCCCTTTTGCGTCCCTGATTCGGCTTCCCTCCATTACTGCATGTATAATCTTGTTCCCGTCAATCGCCATTTAACGCCCTTTTATGAGAAAAACGCACTCATCCTTTCGCATCATTTTGCAGTCCTGTTCTTCAACCATGAAATGGCCAAGGGGTCGATTATAGATGACTTCGAGAATACCGGCAATCCAACCGCGAGAAAAATGGCAACCCGGCGTATCTCGTCTTCCGTGTTTGGCCAGCCACCCGGTCACATGATGACTGGATGGACTGACCGCCCTACCCCGCCGGGGTCCTGTTTTTTTGTAATAGAGAACGCCTAAACCGCAATTCTGGTATATGGTAGAGGAGAATTCCAGCTTTGATTTAATGGTCTTTATTTGGGTGTATTGTTCAAGTAAAGTCTTGAAGCCGTGATAAGCCACTTCCTCTGCAGCCTCGAATATCAACTGGACACCGGTTTCCCCCATGGTATCTTCAAGCATCTTTTGAAGATTGATATTATAATGATGGCAATGCATGGCCACAGCCTGGCCTGAAAGGATTACTCTGGGGCCTTCACGAAAAAGATCACTTTCCCAGTCAGTGTACATATTCAAATCTCCATGGAATAAACAGTCCTGCAATTCCTCAATTCCGGCTTACTCGACTAAAAGCAACATTCTTAATACTTATCAGATCAAATTTCAACCAAATTGATTGGTTCAGAAGCTGAAGCCAATCAGAATCGTCTTTCAACGAGTATACCAGGAAGGTTGTTTTTCTTTTCAAGACTTGAGGTTGACTTTTATGGTCTGCTTTTGATATGTGACTCGCATACTTTTGACCAACGCATGTTTCAACACGCTTGAATCCTGGCTTTTCCATAGATAGTTGATGGTCCCGTAAAAAGTCCCAAGACCGTCACTCCCGCGAAAGCGGGAGTCCAGTCCCGCTAAAGACGGGATCCCTGGATTCCCGCGTTCGCGGGAATGACAAAACAGGTGATTTCCGAATTCTTACGAATACACCATAGTTGATGACAGAAGAAAAAATTACGTGGCATTCAGGAGGAATTAAATGGGGCAAATCGATTTTGACGATAAGAACGGATTGTATTATCAATGGACGCCGCCGACCCAAGAAGACGCGCCCAGCTTCGTGTTTTTCAACGCCCTGACCGGGGACCATGAAGCCTGGGAGGCCTATATCGGCCCCGAGTGCCGCAAGGCCGGAAACGGAACCCTGGTTTTCAACTACAGGGGCCAGACGGGCAGTCCCTTTTCTACTGATCTCAGACTTGACGATACGCTTATTGCTGCCGATACCCTCCGTTTGCTGGAAGTAATTCAACCGCCCCGGGCTATCCTTGTAGGGCTGTCCATTGGCGGTCTTTTTGCCGCCCGGGTCGTCCTGGGAGGTTTCCAGGCGGCTGGCCTGGTCCTCATCAACACCCTCCGTCGCGATGGGCCCAGGCTGAAATGGCTTGGGGACGCACTGGTCCGAGTGGCCCAGGTCGGTGGACTGGAGCTGCTGCGGGACCTCTACCTGCCCCTTTTGATGAACGAAGACTGGATGGAGGCAAACCGGAACAGCTTCCTGGTCGAAACCGGCTATACCGGGCTTGATCCGGAAACTGGCGCCTACAAACTCCTATCAGAGGCCGGACGTTTATCTAACTGGGCACTCCCCTATGAAGATCTGCATCTGCCGACCCGGGTTATTACGGGTCTTCAGGATCATGTGTTTTATAATGAACCGGATGTGGCTGCCCTGGCTGCCCGCATCACCCGAGCCAAACGAGTTGACATGCCTCAGGCCGGCCATCTCATTCCGGGCGAGAGACCGGCCGAACTGGCTGATTTGCTCATCCAGTTCGCTCAGGAGGTATAATATGGGTCTCTGGCACCGATACGCCTTTCTGGCCTATGCCGCTGTTTTTGTGGCCGTGATCGGTCACGCTTCAAGCGAATTCGTTTCAGTTTTGTGCAAAATAAGCGGACCGGAGCTTTCGGTCTGGCGCTTCGTATTGGGGAGCGCCGGGCTCGTGATCATATCCCTCCTTTTGCCATCCAGCAGAAATCTCCTCGAACCCTTGCGGCAGGAGGGAATCAAGCTGATCCTGCTTTCCTTATGGGGAGTCAGCTTTTGTTACCTTATGTTTCACTGGTCTCTGGACTACGCCACAGTGCCCCAGGTGGCCACCACGGTAACGACGGTTCCCATTTTTGTGGGACTGCTCAACCTCTGGTTGAACCGGCAACCCTTTACACCGGCCAAGATTGTTACCGGCCTCTGCGCTCTGGTGGGAGTTGCCCTGCTCATCACCGATGGCTATCTGACCAGACTGGCTTCGTCGGCCAACAACCTGACCGGTATGGCCATGGCCCTGGCCTGCACCGTCTTCATGGCCGGCTATCTGGTGGTCGTACGTCCCATCATCGAGCGGCACGGCGCCCTTCGGATTACCACCCTGACCCTGTCTATCGGCGCTCTGGGATTATGGATAGGCGTCGGTATCTTTTTTGGACGCTGGGTCAATCCGCTGAGCCTTTTCCAGCGGCCTCCCGGGCAAATAACCGCCTTACTGAGTCTCGGTATCTGGAACACCACCATCACCCAGTTCCTCTGGATCGGGGGGCTGGCGGCCGTACCGGATCAGACCAGGGGGAGTTACCTTTTCTATCTAAAACCGGTCATCGCAGCATGCCTGGCCGTTTTTATTCTCAACCAGATGATCACCACCTGGGGAATACTGGCCATTATTGTCATCTGCGGATCGGTCCTTGTCGAGCCCCTCCTGGGCCGTTTAGGATCGGGGACGGGAAAAGCTTGAGGTTCAACCGGACAGGGGATCTCTTATGAGCACGGAAAAAAAGGCATTGATGTGTGTGTTTCGACCGGAAAGACTCAAATCCACCGAAGAAATGAGGGAATGGTTTGCCGGCAGCTACCATAGATTCTTGGAAATGGATTCGGTTGAATCCAAAACCTGGTGGGTCAATCAGGAAAAGGGCGAGTGGGGTGCATTTTACATCTTCAAATCAGAAGAAGACCTTAGAGCATACGTGACCTCGGATATATGGTTGAAAACCGTACCCGAAAAATACGGCTGCACGCCGGAATGGGTGGTGGTGGACCCAGGTCCTATTCTGTCAAAGTCCGTTCTTACCGAAGCTCGCACGTCATGGATCAACCGGTGAGAGTGAGGCTGGGACTTATTGATGCCACCTCCCCATCTCTACTGCCGGACGTTGAAGGGCTTCTGAACTATGCGAACAGGACTCCGGGCACTTTTGTGTCATTAGATAATGGGTAATTTTATGAATGGAACAAAGCGTGCTGATTTAAAGCCGGGTTTGAAGGTTTTGATTGTCTTGAAAAAGGACCAGAGAACGGGGAACTTGACCGAAGGTCTGCTAAAAGACATTTTGACAAGATCTCCCACCCATCCCCATGGCATAAAAGTCCGTCTGGAAAGCGGGTTGGTCGGCCGCGTAAAAGAAATTCTGGATTGAACCCTTATGGGTTGTGGTTAGGGCGAGCAAGGACATTATTGGGGCAGATTTCACTTAGAAAAGGAGGGTTTCAGTGGAAAACAACGTTAATCTTTCAGGGAACCGGATCGAAGATTTTATCCGGGATTTCATCGCCACTTCACCCGACAACAACATGGGAAACGACGCCGGAGAACCTGCCTGGAACGATGTTCTGGTGGGATTCGCCTCCGGTGCGGATCAGATCTGGCAGCAGTACAAGGAGTATGTCGGGGCTTTCCACTGGACCCCCTGGGAGGTATTCAACCAGCACTGTCCAGATAAACAGGCAAGGGCAGAGGAGTTAACGGTCATTTCATGGGTCTTGCCCCAGCGGGAGATAGTCCGCAAGGCTAACCGCCAGGCCAAAAAATATCCAGCCGAAGAATGGGCCCGGATCAGGGTCTACGGAGAGGAGTTCAACGTAGCCTTACGTCGCCACGTGGTCAAGAGTCTCGAACAGACCGGTCATGCAGCAGTTGCACCGATGCTGGTTCCCAACTGGACCGTCGTCAAGTCGGAACAATTTTCTTACGCCTCTTCCTGGTCTGAACGTCATGCTGCCCACGCGGCCGGTCTGGGCACCTTCGGTCTGTGCGACGGGCTCATCACTGCAAGAGGTAAAGCCATGCGGGCAGGATCTGTAGTGGCCAGGATATCCATTAAACCGACCCCCCGACCATATGCCAACCACCGGGCCTATTGTCTTTTTTTCTCCGATGGCAGCTGTGGCAAATGCATTGATCGTTGTCCGGCGCGTGCTATTACCGAGGCCGGCCACGACAAGGAGAAATGCCGTCAGCATTTGGTCCGTTCGAGGGAGTATGTCACCCGAACCTATAAGTTCGTCGGCTATGGTTGCGGGTTGTGCCAGGTGGGTGTCCCTTGCGAGACAGGCATCCCGGTCAAGGCCGCCAGGGAGGCTTTGGAGCGCGGCGAGTTGCCACCTCCCCCGCCACCCCTGGCTTGATATATCGCCGTGAAGCTACGACTGTCTCGAAGCCTGCATCCCCCTGGCTATTTGTCAGTAGGCATTGAGGAGATAGTTCCATCCCATGTATCCACCTCTCCGCTTTCTTCCATATCTTCGGAGAACCAGGTGGCCGTTACATTTTTCTGCTCAGTGTAGAAACGGATACCATCCATACCCATTACATGCAGATCACCGAAAAAAGAATTTTTATGCCCGGTAAAGCCGAAGATGCCCAGCGGAACAGGGATACCTACATTGATGCCCACCATTCCCGCATCGGTCAATTTTGAAAACTGCCGTGCATAATAGCCGT
>JACKQG010004062.1_pt1 | contig 17273 bp, 11 predicted proteins | sample 8237621 | NCBI WGS metagenome assembly JACKQG01 (sample SAMN15677084, study PRJNA649215) | marine metagenome | biome: marine; feature: Black Sea; material: saline water; isolation source: suspended particulate matter (SPM) from the Black Sea western gyre | collected 2013-06-09/2013-06-10 | depth...
TTCGATAATTACAAGAACTAATCACTTTCTTCAAATAATTTTTTTAGTTTCTTGAGAGATAAAAATACACCACACATTTTAACCTTATTATTTTCGTCAAATAAGGTAATAAGGTTAGGCTACTTGTAGATTTTGCTTGTTACTAAGGTTTTAAAAGCAAGATGGCATCTTGCCCTACTATTCTATTTAAGAACCTCCAGCATTTTCTCAACTGTCATTTGTGCCTGTTCTCCTTTTCTTAAATCCTTTAAAGAGACTTCATTTTTTTCAGCTTCATCCGGTCCCATAATAACAACATAAGGGATGCCCATCTTATCTGCATATTTAAATTGTTTTTTTAGTCCGCTGCTATCAAAATATATTTCCGAATTGATTCCAGCTTTTCTTATTTTTTGTATTAGCTTTAAGCTGGCATCTTTTGTTTCGTCATTAAAAATAGTTACTAAAACTTTGGTTGATGTTTTTGCCTCCGGCATCATTTTCAATTCAGTCATTACATCGATGATACGTTCAATACCAAGCGTTGTCCCGGTAGCAGGAATGTTTTCACCTGAAAACATTCCGATTAACTCGTCATACCTGCCGCCGCCGGTGAGAGAACCGATTTTTGGTTCTTCAACAACCGATTCGAAAATAGGACCGGTGTAATAGGTTAAGCCGCGCGCCAAATACAAATCGACCACATAATTATTTGTGGGAATGTCCATACTTTTCATGTAAGAGATCAATTCCCTTATTTCATTTATACCTTCAGAACCGACTTCAGATGATTTCAGCAAGCTTGAAACATCGGACAAAATGTTTTCAATTTTTCCGCTAATTTCCAAAATTGGCAAAATTTTCGCGATTGCGTTATCAGAAATCTCCCGCTGTAATAACTCTTTTTTCACCCCATCGATGCCAATTTTATCGACTTTATCGATGGCAATACAAACGTCCATGCCTCGATTGGTTTCAACTCCTGAATATTCTACAATGCCGGACAAAATTTTTCTATTATTGATTTTAATTTTAAATTGTTTAAATCCGAGAACCGTTAATATTTCATTAATGATGGCTATTGTTTCAGCATCAGCCATCATAGAAGCGCTGCCAACATTGTCAGCATCACATTGAAAAAATTCGCGATACCTCCCCTTCTGCGGACGATCTGCTCTCCACACAGGTTGAATTTGGTATCTTTTAAAAGGCAGCGTTATCTCGTTTCGATACATGGCAATTACCCGGGATAATGGAACAGTCAAATCGTAGCGCAGCCCCAAATCAGCAATATCCCGGAATTTTGTAATTGAAAACTCTTTGATTTCCCTGCCAACTTTTTCTAATCCGGTTCCCCGCTTTAAAATTTTGAACATTAACTGGTCGCCTTCTTCACCGTATTTTCCTGATAATACATCCAGCTTTTCTATCGAAGGTGTTTCCAGCGGTTGATAACCATATTTTTCAAAAACCGTTTTAATAATATTTATTACGTATTGCCGCCTCAGCATCTGCTCCGGCAAAAAATCCCGCGTACCTTTAGGGATGCTTGGTTTGATGATCTCCATTATGAATCCTCCGTAACGAGTATATTTATATTAAAAAGCCCCATTATCATTTGACAATGGGGCTTTATATTCTTATTTTATTAGTCTTAAAGCTACCTTCCTTTATCGTCAAATGTTGTATTCCAATTAGCACTATCCAGGCGAAAGTGAAACAATAAATGAATCTTGTAATGTGAAAGAATCTGTTTCATGCTTCAAATCAATTTTTAACTAAATTGGACATTTCCCGAAAAGGGTATGATTTAGTCATTCTGGCAATTTTTTGTGCCGGAATCTCCTCATTACAAGTTCGAGATTCCGGTACTCCGCTTCGCTCCGACCAGAATGACAGGCTCCCCTGACAGAATCTAATTAATTTTTTTATTATTTCTTAATCGGTAAACCATATTTTTTTGCCTTGCGATAAATGGTTGCCCGCCCAATTCCTAATTTTTTTGCTGTTTTAGAAATATTTCCTTCGTTTTCCAACAACGCCTGGGTGAGCGCCTCTTGCTCTAGCTTTTCTATCCAGCTTGAGAGCGTATTATCCGATTCATAAATTTTCTTTTCCCCAATAGAACGGACAGCCGCAGGTAAATCTTTTACGCTAACATTTTCTGTGACAGCTAAAACAACTGCTCTTTCTATGGCATTCTCCAGTTCCCTGACATTGCCTGGCCAACTATACGCCATCAATAATTCCAGTGCATCCGGAGAAATTCCTTCAATATGCTTATTTTCTTGTTCATTGTATTTTTTAAGAAAAAACGCTGCTATTAGGGGGATGTCTTCTTTTCTGTCACGCAATGGCGGTAACTTAATCGGAAAAACCGATAGCCGGTAGTAAAGATCTTCCCTGAACTCGTTGTTATTCATCGCTTCTTCCAGATCCTTGTTTGTTGCTGATATGACCCGGACATCAACCTTTATCATGTCTGTGCCGCCAACACGTTCAAATTCTCTTTCCTGAAGGACCCTCAGCATTTTTGCCTGTGTAGCAGGAGACATTAAACCAATCTCATCAAGGAAAATTGATCCGGTGTTCGCCTGCTCAAATTTGCCGATCCTTCTGCCATGGGCACCGGTAAACGAACCTTTTTCATGTCCAAATAATTCACTTTCCAACAGAGATTCCGGCAGTGCGGTGCAATTAACCGCAACAAACGGATTGTTTGCCCTGGTTTTACTATGATAATGAATCGCCCGGGCGACTAATTCTTTTCCTGTACCACTTTCGCCCTGAATAAGAACTGTAACACTACTATCAACCACTTTTTCTATGGCTTTAAATACTTCTGTCATCACACCGCTTTGACCGATAATATTTTCAAATTTATATTTTTGTTTTAGTTCGCTTCTTAATTCACTCACCTGCTGTTCCAGGCTGCTGGTCATCAGGGCGTTTTTTACTGATATCCGAAGTCGATCACGATCAAAAGGTTTGGGAATAAAATCATAAGAACCCAGTTTCATGGATTGAACAGCTCTTTCAATTGATCCATGCGCCGACATCATTACGACTGTGATTCGCGGATCATATTCTTTGATCTTTTTTAATGTTTCAATGCCGTCAATCCCGGGCATTTGAATGTCGAGAAGAACCAGGTCAGGGATATTTTCCCGGAGGTATTTTAAACAGGCTTCACCATTCATGACAGAAGTAACTTCGTAAACCTTGTCTAACTTGAGGGTATCAGAAATAAGCTTGTTAATATTTTTATCATCATCGACGACTAAAACCGAATATGTTCTTTCTAAATTTGCCACATTTCACTCCTGTCTTTAATGATTTTTGTGTTAAAGTATAATAATAAAAATTAATAACTTTTTCAAGCTTTTTTTGAAAATTATTTTAATTGTTCACTGTGAAGTCATATAATTGATGAAATCACGTAGTTAAAAGTACAAAACTCTGTCCAATCTATCATTAGAAAATAGATGCCAATTTCTCAGCTAAATTATCAAATCCATTTATTATGCTGATTTCTATTGTTAAATAATAGAAAAAATCATAATCTGAAACGAGGGAAACAAGTCGGTAATAGTCTTTTTCGGTTGTTAAAATTAAATCACAATTTGTAGATCTGAAGCGAGTTATAATATTTTTTATGTCTTTTGGGGTGTAAAAAAAATGATCTGGAAATTCTTCATGAAAAACAACAGTCGCACCTAACTTTTTCACAACCTGTTGGAAAGAAGTTTGGTTGGCAATGCCGGAAAACAGCAGTACTTTTTTGTCTTTTAAAAAGGCTAAATCAAATTTTTGGTTGTTAGTCATCCGAATTAACATAGCCGGAACATGCGAGCTGGTTACCTGTGGGCAAGAAGTATTTTGCCGGGTTATTTTTTGAAGCTGTTCAATATTCTCAGTCGAATCGACCCGGGTGAACAAGACTAAATCGGCACGTTTAAGACTGGACACAGGCTCACGCAAAAAACCTGACGGCAAAAGATAATTTCTACCAAATCCTCGAGATGCATCGATGAGAACGATGTTTATGTCGCGAAATATTCTGCGGTGTTGATAGGCATCATCTAAAAGGATTACATCCGAAACAAATTGTTTTAAAATAAACTGGGCGCCTTTAACACGATCGGCTTCCACAATAACCGGGATTGTTTTCAATTGATTGGCTAATAATAATGGCTCGTCGCCGGAGTCTTCTAAATTTGCCAAAGTATTTTTACCATCAGAAACAACTACTGTTCCTTTGCTTTTCCTGCCGTAGCCGCGACTAAGAATAGCCACATTAAATCCCCTCTGATTTAAATACCCGGCAAGAAATTTTACAACCGGTGTTTTACCGGTGCCGCCAACTGAAATATTTCCAACACAAATTATTTTACAGCCGCTAATTTTTTTTGTGGAAAACAGACCATAATCATAGAAAAAATTCCTGCAACGGATTATTAAACCGTAAACCAATGAAACCGGCATCAGTGTAATTTGAATAATTCTATTTTCGAAAATATTCATCAGCCTGGAGTTCCAATTTGATCATTTGTCCTTCAAAATTATTTTTTATCTTTACAAGTTCCCGGGGAGAAATATTCTGGAGAAGCTTGATGGGTTTACCGTATAGAACAATGTTTTTGGAGAAAGGCATTGGCAGCATAAATTTGTCCCAACTTTTAAAAACAATATTTTTATTTGCTGAAAAGGTCATCGGCAATAAATATGCATCAGCTTGTTGCGCGATATAAAGCGTACCCGGTTTGAATTGATGGCGCGGACCTGTTGGACCGTCCGGGATTATTGCCCCGACTGAACCTTGACTTATTCTGTTTACCATTTCATAAAAAGCTTCTTTGCCGCCTCGTGTACTGGAACCCCGCACCGGTCGATAACCTAATTTGTACATTGTTTGGGCAATCATTTCACCATCCGCGTGAAGGCTGACCATTGGGCAAATACCTTCTCTACGGCGAATATAAATTGGCGTGAACATTCTGCCATGCCACAAAACTAAAATAAAACGCGCTTTTTTTTCAAGAAGTTTGTTTAAATGACGTCTCCCTTTCTCTTTGATAAAAAGCGACTTCCCCAATCCAAGAATAAATAACCACCCAAATTTAGTCGCTAAATAAAACATTATTTTTTGTTTTTTCTTTTTGTTCATATTTATGATTACCTGATTTCCTTATTAGTTAATGTTCACCAGATGTCAGTGAAGATATTACTGAAAAATCCAACGGATAGAAACAACCCAACGGATAAGAAAAAAAGATATGAATTTAATTTTAACTACATTTGTCAGATGCTAATTTATTTTGGGACAAAGTTGTTAAGTTTTTTGATAGTCTCATTACGTCTTATGTTTAAAATTATAAATTCCATCAGTTGGGTTGTTTCTATCCGTTGGATTCAATTTTTCTTTTTCAACTGCTCAAACTTATTCATTTTTTTATTACAAGGTGAACGGTTACACAATTTTTTATTACCAAATTACCTTATTACCCAATCACCAAATTACCTATCTCACATCATTCCCAAAACCATTTGCGCCGTTTTTTCGGCCGCGCCGGCTTTTCCTAACTTTTGTTTAATCTCGCTCAAATCTTTTATCATTTTTGCTTTTCGTTTTTGATCGAAAAGTAAATTTTCCATTTCCGGAATTAAATTCTCTGCCTTGAACTGATGTTGAATGAATTCCGGGACGATTCTTTTTTCAGCAATAACGTTTACCAAACCAATAGAATCAATTTTCACGAGCATCCTGCCGATAAAATAGGAAAGCCGGTCCACTTTGTAAACAATAATTAAGGGCGTTTCCAATAAAGCTGATTCCAAAGTGGCTGTCCCGGATGCAACAATTAACAAATCGCTGTGCTTCATAATTTCGTAAGTACTATTTTCAAGCAATTGCACTTCGTTTGTCTCCGGGATTACTTGTTTGTAAATTTCAAGGTCCAGCGAATCCGCCTTGCCTAGCACAACCTGAATATTAGGATGACTGTTTTTAAGCAACTTGATCGTTCTCAGCATTTCAGGAAGTAGGCGCTTTACTTCCAAAGGGCGGCTGCCAGGCAGAAGCCCGATGGTTTTGAGATTTGGATTCAGTCCATGCCTGGTAAACAATTCGTTTTTTGTCAATTTCGTTTTCAAAGTTTCCAGCAGCGGATGCCCGACAAAGGTCGCATCGATTCGTGCATCCCGGTACATCTTTTCTTCAAAAGGAATAATGATCGCCATTTTATCCACAGTCTGCGCCATTTTTTTTACCCGTTTTTTTCCCCATGCCCAGACTTGTGGCGCTATATAATAAAGTACTTTTATACCTTTTTGATGGGCTGCATTTGCCAGCTTTAAATTTAACCCGGGATAATCAATTAAAACCAAAACGGCAGGCTGTTCTTTTTCTAATTTATCAACTAAATGTTTGTAAACTCTTTTAAAAAATCTGAATTGTTTTAAAACATCCAAGAAACCGAGCACGCTCATCTCATTGACATGATAAATAAGCTCCATACCGCTCTGCTGCATTTTATCTCCGCCAATGCCAAAAATCCGCAGATTTGGATCTTTCTCCTTCAGTTCCCTAACCAGCCCGGAACCATGCAAATCACCTGATGCCTCACCGGCAATGATCATTATCTTGTTAGTCATAATTTTTTAATAAATGTGATGAAAAATGTTGCATAAAATTTGATTCTTGTTGCTCGATACTTGATTCTCGGTGCTGGATTGGATGAGGATATCCAGTATCCAGAATCCAGCATCAAGCATCCAGCATGATAAATTTGAACGTACTATTTTAAAGGTGTAAATGAATTTAACTGCTGTCTTATCATCTCAGTGATCTCAATCGCCACCCGCAGCGCTTCCCTGCCATCTTCGCCTGTTACGGCTGGCTTTTTTCTGGTTTTAACTGAATCAAGAAAAGTTTCCAGTTCCATTTTGAGCGCGTTTGCTTCTTCAACCTGTTTACGTTCGTAAACGATTTTTTGCGGTTGATTGGAACCGTCGATCTGTCCAAGTTCAATGGGAAACTGGTTGGGCTGAAGTCGAAACGTTTCACTATCAACCAAGCGATAGACTTCGGAAAATTTTTGCAGGAAATCAATTCCAATATAAGCATTGCGTTGGAAAATACGCATTTTGCGCATTGCTTTTTGACTGATACGGCTGGCTGTTACATTGGCTACACCACCGTTTTCAAAAGTCATGCGGGCATTGGCAATATCAACTTCATCAGAAATAACAGCGACTCCACTGGCATCAATTTTTTTAACCGGGCTTTTTACCAAATGCAGAATAATGTCAATATCATGGATCATCAAATCCAGAACAACAGCCACATCTGTTCCCCGTGGATTAAAAGAAGCCAGCCGGTGGCTTTCAATGAACATTGGATTCAGGTGCAGATCTTCCAGGGCTAAAATTGCCGGGTTGAATCGTTCGATATGCCCCACCTGCAAAATAGCTTTTTTCTCTTTTGACAATTTGATCAAAGCATCAGCTTGTTCCAGCGTGCTGGTGATCGGCTTTTCCACCAGGCAATGAATGCCTCGTTCCAAACAAGCTTTGGTGATGTCAAAGTGATTTACTGTAGGTACTACAATGCTCACTGCTTCAACTTTATCCAATAAAGAATCCAGGTTTTCAAACGCTGCTACATGAAATTCATCTGCGATTTGTTTACCGCGTTTTTGATCCAAATCGTAAACGCCAACTATTTCAGCTTCCGGGATCTGGTTATAATTTTGCGTATGAAACCTTCCCAAATGACCGACACCAAGAATGCCGATTTTGATTTTATTCAACAGTAATTCTCCTATTTTTTTTATCTGGTGAATTTAATAAAAAAATATTTGAGAAGCAATTTGTTTTTAAAAAAGTTAGTAGTAATATCGTTTTTGTATGAGACTCAAAAAAAATGTGAAAATAACAAGTTTTTTTTGTCTAATATAATAAATCCTTGCATGAAGGTGATAATGTCAGGTTTCAGTAAAAATAAAATTATATTTATTAAAAAAAGTGTCAATATTTTGCCCAAAATTTCTAATTAGTATATAGAGAAAAGCGAATTAAATAACCATATCCTATCCTGTATCTACTTGTTTCAGAGAATATTTTTTACCACAACCAAGTCAAATTTTATAATTTGTATTGAATGGAGATAAAATGAAATATACTGTTGACCGGATAACACTTCGAATTACAACGAAATGTACTAAAGATTTTGTCTGTCAGACAGATAAACCAAAAAATTTGTGCAAAATTGAAGTACATAAATTTAATTTTGTTACCAGTATCCATTGCCTGGAAAAAGCACTGTGTAATTATAAAATTTGCATCGGTTTTGCAAAAGTTTGTGGTTGCCCCACACGAGCAGAACTGTATAAAAAATACAAAGTATAAAAGTTAGTGATTGTTGTAAATTGAAAATATCGCTCAAATTATTGTGTTGGAAGATTTGGATGAATATGTGGCACGGATTTTAAAAGGGAAAATGGAGTTATGAAGCTTTGGAGTATTGGATTTTTGGGAAATCCGTTATTCCAATAATCGACCAATCCAATATTCCATTACTCCAATAATCCCGTTATTCTCAAACATGAAAGATCGAAATATCTACAAAAGCCTAATTATTTAAACATATTAAATAATTCAACCGCTCTTTGAGTTTCTTCTGTTCTCTTTTGTGCCGATAAAAATTTGATCCAATCACTTAATATTTTTTTCTGAAAGACAGATTCCCGATTGCTGCGAATCGCTAAATCATCCATCTCCAAAATAATTTGTTCCGTTTTATTCCAGTCTTTGGATTTCCATAGATGTAAAAGCGCATTTGTAAAGGCAAATTTACAATTGTTTTTGAAGTCAGAATTATCAGGATAACGGTAGTAAGCATCGGCAGTGACCTCAAACGCTTGGTAAAATTTTTTCTGCTCGAATAACTGCTGTGCCCAACGGTAGTACAATTGCTTTTCAAATTTTATATTGGAACGGGAGTCTTGATTGAATAGCTGGGCTAATTCGACATACTGGTAAGCTTTTTCATAATTTTTATTTTCAGTATTAAAGAGTGAAAGATTGTAACAAATGAGCCCCAGCAGTTCTGTATTGGTTATTTCCCTGCCTTTTGAATTTTCGTAATAGTAAATTCTGTCCAACCCGATTTTCAAAGCCTGATTTTGCGGATAATATCGCAGCAGGTATTTTGAGTAATTTTTCAGATTTTTCATAATATTAAAGCCCCTGGATGTGGTGTTTTCAACCATTACCATTTCGGAAAAATTGCTAAAGATTGTGTAAACATGAGTTGGTGTTTCAAAGGCATGGGTTGTTAATCCCAACTCATCGCAGGTTAAATTATACAACACTGTGGCAGCCACGCAATTGTATTCTTTTCTTTCAAGAATATCAAATAGAGTGGTTGCCTTTTTTTTGTATTCTTTCAACCAGGTTGTATGAAAATACATGAAAAGTCTTTCTGCGGAGGGTGTTTTCTCGAATCCGACTAAGGTTTTTTCATTTATGTCTTCGATAAGATCGTAAAACCAGGATACACCCTGGTTGAGCCGCGATGTATTTCCCGCGCCGGAAATAATAAATGCAGCTTCGATTAGTGAGAAATTATCTAACTGACCATCTTCGATGTCGGTGATTAATTTTTGGGGGAGGGTTTGAGTGAATGCTGAATTAGTAAGAAGTGCACAACAGGAAACAATCCCAATAATTACTTTATACTTCAATTAATTTCTCCAATAATTCGAAAGATTCTTCAAAAGTTAATACTTTGTTTTTATCTTTATCGTCTAATCCCTGTTGAATTCCTTTTAAGATCAATTCTTTTTCTCAGCACTCGGTCTATCCATTATTGTCAATAATACACTTTGTTCTTTTGAAAAAGGAATAATCTCCTCAAGGATTATTCTATCTCCTCTTAAGTCTCCTTTGATAGTTTTATACATTTTTATTTCTCCGAAAAATGATATCTGATTTTAAAATATAGTTAACTATTTATAATTAGTCAAGTGGTTTCTGATTGTTTTTTTTACGTATATTTTAATCAGGCTACATGGAAGAATAAATAGGATATTTATTGAGTGATCCAGAAAATGTGCAAGTAGCAGAGGTGAAGCCTGATATGTAATTTTATTTTTAGTTACAATTTTCAGGCAAATAAAATGCCTTGCCAAATATAAATTTGACAAGGCATCGATTTAAACCAGTGAATCAAAAATGTTGGTGAGTTCTCACCCTGATTAGCGCATCAACATCATTTTCCGCACTGCGATGTTGTTTCCCGTTTCAATCTGATAAAAATAAATTCCGGAAGCTACATTAATTCCATTTTGATCTTTGCCCTCCCAGACAACGCTGTGCTGTCCTGGCTCGTATTCAGCATCGACTAATGTACATATTTTTTCACCCAATACAGAATAAACATTAACAACAACATTTCCGGCTTTTGCAATTTGAAAGCGAATATTTGTTTCCGGATTAAACGGATTGGGGTAATTTTGAAGCAAAGCAAAGACTTCAGGCACCATTTCTCCACCATCTCTGTTTATTGCTGTTGGGTTACAATTTACTTCACCATCTTCAAAAGTAACATTGCTGCCTTCAATATCACTTAGACTGGTGGTTGTTAAAAATGTATGATTTGATGTTTGATCAAAAATCAACACACTCTTTCCAGAAGAAGCTTTAACAATGAAACTTATGTTAACAACTTCTTTCCCCTGACCGGTAAATGATCCACTGCCTCCGCCGGATATTTGCAAAAGCACATTTTTATCTGTTTCAGATGAGGTCACTGAAAAGGGAAGATTAGAATTTTTTGACAACATAAATCCAGCCGCGTCGTTACCGACCGCTGCATCATAAAATTCAATAAGTGTAGATTTATATTCAATGACAAACTGTGCCAATCCAATCTCTGAAGTTGTTGATACTTTTATCGGTAAACTAATTGTGTCTCCCAAAGCTGCGACAGTATCAGGCATTGTTAATGTGGCAGGCATCTGTCCAAAACTGACTGTTGTACAGATAAATAGTAATATAGCTATGGTTACCAATCTATAATTTTTCATAATAAACCTCCTTGTGGGTATGGGTAATTGGGTAATAGGGAAATAAGGTAATTAGTTTCTGTCCGAGAATGTCATTCCCGCATGCTTTTAGCGGGAATCTCCTCAAAATACAGAGGAGATTCCGGAACAAAAGATCGCTGGAATGACAAAAACACACCTTTTTCAGACAGACACTAATTAACCCAATCCCCTTTTAACCAATTATTAAAAATTGATATAATTTATTAATTGGGAACAAGGCAATCTCCAAATACACATATTGGAGACTGCCAATTGTTCCTTCTTAATTAAAAATTACTGAGCATAACTTGTCTAACAGATCGATTATTACGACCAGTTTATTTCAGCATGCCCATTTTCTTAATCGAAAGATAATCGCCTGCTTTGATCTGGTAGAAATACACACCTGAAGTAACAGCTCGAGCCTGACTGTCCAATCCATCCCAATGAACTGAATAAAAACCAGCGGTTTTTTCTTCATTTACCAAAGTGCGCACTAACTGTCCATTGACGTTGTAAATATTTAACGTTACATGAACATTCTGAGCTTTGGTGTCCGGAATTCCATAACTGATGTTAGTTCCTGCATTGAACGGATTAGGATAATTCTGATTTAGCTGAAATGTTTTCGGTAATTCCAGGGCTGATTCTGTAAATGACATTCGAGAGTTATCAAGATTAATAATTGTTAAGTCATTTATAAAAGCTCGACTGATAAATAATTCAGTATTTTCGTTTGAAGATTTTTCAGCGAACTTAAAAACGAAACGTAAAATATCTCCACTGTTTTCCACACCATTAACATCAGCCATTGCAATATGTATTTTCCCGGGTTCGCTTCCGTTTGCTGCCAGCATGAAATTTTCAGACAAATCAGTTTTATTGGTGGACAGGTATTTCAGTTGATTTGCATCATATTCTACGCTGAAGATCAATGTGTTTGCAAGCAGCTGGTTGGTCTGGATGGAAAGTGGAACAAGTATATCTCCATCGGATACTCCTTCAACATCACCAAGACTTAACGAAAAATCAGTTGTTGGTATTTCCTTTGAAAGATTGTTCGTCGTGCCATATCCTGTGCTTGATAAACCAGGACCTTCTCCCCAATTCAGTGTAACATCACCAAGCAAATACGCGCTGATTTCGACATTACCAGTTTCTGGCAAAGGTAGAGTAATAGGTGTAACCGCATGGTAATCCCAGTTACCTGTGCAGTCAGTCTCAGCTGGAAAGAAAGCCAAATAACGCAGAATAGCCAATCCATCTGCCCCAGACACATTATCATCTAAGGTAACATCCGCGGCTAATTTCTGAGGATCAGTCAAATCTTCCAGAAACGCCAGGTATTTTAGTGTTAACAGCGCGTCAGCGCCAGAAATAGCGCCGCGCAAATCACCTGTTTTAGCCATGAAAATATTCACTTCTCCTTCGGGAACGTCTGAGAACTCACATAAACCATCTTCGCCTGTAATCTCCACTAAAGTATTACCATCATCTAAAGTAAGCGTAACCTCCACACCATCGACAGGTCTTGGCGGATCGATCTCGTCATATTTTACCATAATATTAAGAGGATATTTTACCTCTCTTACCCAGATCCTGCCGTCAAGAAATAATAATTGCGGCGCTGTCAGATCATTTAAATTCTCTGTTGTTAAGAAGCTTTTTTCTGGAGCTATTTCAAAAATTAGAGGTGTATTATGTTCCAGTATAGGATCTACAATTACAAATTCTAAAAATCCTATTTGCTGATTATGTCCTGTAAAGAATTGTGTGCCGCCTCCATTTAACTGGATCAGAACATTTTTGTTAACTTCAGGATTTGGTAGTGGTGGAAATGGTAGCTCTGTCCGTACTTGAATTGATATATCGGGGCCACTTTGAGCTCCGATAAATTGAGCAACTGTTGTATCAAAGTCAATCACAAATTGTGCCAATCCAATGGAAGAGTCGGTAGAAACGATAATCGGAATAAGCAGCGTATCCTGGAAACTACCGGATGTATCGGGCAGCATAACAGTGGCTACAGGTTCAGGCGGACGCATATCAAACCAGATCGTATCCTCTGATGCAGCAAAACCGCCAAAACCATTTTTTGCTTGAGGAATAAACCAATGGGCACCATCTGGCAACGTCATTGAAAGTCCGTAAAGAAGTGCGGGTGGATTTGGAACATCAGGCGGTACTACGGGCCACATATTAAATCCGTGTCCATCGATAATAGCTCTCACCCACTCATCATTATTATTGGACACATTCATTATATCCCAGTTACCATTTCGATCCGACTGCCATTTGATATCGGGAGAGCTGGGAACACTATCCAGATGGCTAATCATCAGGCCAATATCTGGGAACATATCTCGCATATCATCGAAAGTAACGCGCTCATCTGCCTGCGGATTATTACACAAATTACAAATTTCAGTGTAATAAATTTCCGCTTGCTTATCACGATAATCGTGCCAGCTAATATAGGTGATACCGTTCAAAGGCGCATGCGTACCCGGATCATGGTGACAAATTGGTGATCCTTCGACAATGACTCTGGGGTACTTGGAACAAGCATCGTGTCCGGGAGAACCATGATAGGCTCCTGCCCAACCTGGATATCCCATATCGCTCTGGCGTTTTTCATACATCTTTGTCGCAGTATTTAAATTTCTGTCAATAGCCAACGTCATGCTATAGATCTCCCATTGACCCGGATGAGGCGGAGGTCCCGGAGAATCATGTGCAGGTACCCAGGCATCTTCTATTCGCATATCCATCCACACAATATGAACACCAAGGAAACCTCCAAATTCATCATGCCCATTAGCTCGCCCATAATCAGAGTCAATATCCGGCTTGGCGGAAGGAAAACCATCATCTTTGATATCACTAAACGGATTTTCAAAATTCGTTGGTGCAGGATCAACAGCGCTGGTCACCATCATTGGATGAGTTGGAAGTGGAAAGATTAGATCAGCATTTGCAGTATCAGGCATAGCCCATTCAAACCAGATTTCCCAGTTATTCCCATTGCCAGCAACATCTTTTTCATCCTGCCAGGCAATATAAATGTTTGTGCGGTAGTCATTATTTTCAAGAGCTTTAGGGGCATCGGCAGCAATGACGGGACATTGTGATTTTAATCCATCATTAATACTGATCAACTTATCATCAATGATAACATTGGGAATAGCCGGAATTGAATATGGACCACAGTCCTGCATTTGATAATAAACTTCCCAACCATCATTATTTGGGTAATCCCGGGCATCACTCCAGACGATGTGCAAACATCCCTGGGGATCGATATCGATGTCCGGATGTTCAATAAACGGACCATAATCTGTAGGAAATACAGCGCGACCTGAATGGAAGCCATCAACGCTGGATACTGCCCAATCATTCGGATTCAAGTCAACCGGCGCACCTCCACCGGCACTCACCTTAACTTTAGAATAAAAAATATCGCTTATTTGCTCTCGTTGATCGATCCAAACAATGTGGCAATGGATAGCATCTTCCACTTCATCAAACTCGACAGCGATGGCAGGATAGACTGAATTCATATAGTCGTCTTCAGAGACCATAATCATGTCAGAAAGCGGTGCCCCGGTATTGGCATCCAACATTTGATACCAGATCTCCCAGACATCAGTTTCAGCATACTTCGCCATCCATGTAATATGGGCACGTCCCATGTAGTCAACAACTTTCCTAGGATGTACATCTTCATAAGCGGGTCGTTGCCCTAAAACCTGGGGATGATTGAAAAATCTCGGTAAAGGATTATTCGGACTTTCCAGTGTTGCCTCAAAGTGAACAAGATTTGGCGATGGTCCTAGCATATCTTTCCAAACTTCCTGGTGGGTGAATCCAAATTCACCTTGTTGTGCAATAGCCGGCAGCGTTAATGAGATGATGAGGCTTACAATTAATAAGATTTTTGTTAATTTCATAACACGCCTCCAATTTTTAAAATGATTGTTTGACCGAAATAAATTCGGTTTTATAATTTATTTCCCTTCATATCACATCACCAAAAAAAAGTATGATTTTATTATCACCTCCTTCCGATTGATTAGCATGAATTTTAGATTGTTTGATTAATGAATAATCCCATGAATGCAAATAATGTAATTTTGATAGTTTTTAGGCTGTTATCGCATCAACATCATCTTCCGCACTGCTTTATCGGTTCCCGTTTTCACCTGGTAGAAATAAATCCCGGATGCCACATTTACCGCATTTTTATCTGTTCCATCCCATTGAATTAAGTGTTTGCCCGCAACAATATCGCGATCAAGCAGAGTTACCATCTCTTGTCCCAACACGTTAAATATTTTAACCGTCACCTTGGCATCTTGATTCAAACTAAAGGGAATAGATGTTTCCGGATTAAACGGATTAGGATAGTTCTGTTTCAAGCAGAATTCTTTTGGCGTATTATTTTCTACCAGATTCGTACCTTTGACAGAAGTCCCCAAAGGTTCAGGCACCTCAATACAAGCTTGCATATTAGGTCCTGCGGCACTGATATTTCTAATGGCAATATTGGCAGGTGTGCCATCGTGCCAGCTTAGCTCAACATCGTAACCAGTCGCTGGATCGGAACCATCCCAAAGAGCTTTTGAATTATCGAACGGCGGGCCATAAAGCGGACGGATCATCCGTATCACTCGCCTGCCCCAATCGTTGGCTCCGATAGTCGCCCAATCTCCCGGATTAACACCAGCAGGCGCGGGAAGATTTTTGTAAATATCAGGCTCTTCCATGATATGCCAGACAGCCAATCCTTTATCTGGCAAATTTGAGTCATACTTTAGATTTGGGCAGCGATTTTCCACGATAAAATATTCACCCACGCCGTGTTTCGGATCGTGAAGAATGAAAGCGACATGGGAAGTTTCCACTGCCTCAATAGGAACACATGCATCTTCCCAAACAATTGCTGGTTGAATCCAGCCTAACCTTATTTTATGAAACGGATCGATATGATTATCAATATAATCAGCGTCCATGAGCGAATAAACTCCTGCTGCATAAGGGAAAAAGAAATTAAAGTACATATCCGGTAAATTCAAATACAAATGACTCAATTCATGCGCCACCAATCCCATATCAGGCGGTGAGCCAATGTAAGCTTCAGCTATTAAAGGAATAATTACGCCGTCAACAATTAATGGTTCGTTAATGGGATGTTGTCTGCCTAACGGAACCCGGACTGTGCCAAAGGGGCTGTTTTGCGGGATGACCATCAAAACTCCCAACTCATCGGTCTGCAGCGTGCCGTCTCCATTTTTATCAAAACTGGCAAAGTCAAATGTTGGGTTGGCCTTGCGCACAGCTTCTGCCCACTTTTCCACATGACCGCTAATCCAGCCATCTCCGTCTGAATCCCCGGTGTCTTCGGGTCCCCAATAATGATCAGCGGGTTTATTTGCGTTGTACCAGCCTTTTACGTCGGCGTTATTCATGAAAAAGAGATTGTGTGAATTGACTTTAAAATAATCCCGCACGCTGGGTTTGCTGCCAAAAATCAAATTTTCCACATCTGTTTTTGATGGAGCTGGATCAGTGGGTCGATGAGGATCCCAGCAAATAACCAATAAGGGATGATCCCCAACAACCGGTTTCACTTCATTAAACGGATCTGTCATGTCCGGACAGGGAGTTGAACTAATAGTCAACGTCATATTTCGGTCACCGAGATAGGCTGTGCCACCGCCGTCAACTTTCCATTGTAAGGCTACCTGGCGAAAAAGGTCGTTACCAAAAACCGGCAGGACAAAATTCATGCGACTGGTGCCAATAAAATCTCCATTGGAAAATACCACGTCAGTTGGATCCAATGGTTGACCATCTATAACAGCGCGCACAAACATTCTTTTTCCCGGTGTGCAATTTGCTTCTGCTGAAAGAGCAACGATAATTTTACCATTCATCGGGAATTTAACGGTGGTGCTTAAATCAGGAATATTTACAAAAGCACCTGAAGTAGTCGTAACATCAGGACCACTTGGTGCGCTTATTGATAAAATGCCTCTATCACCATTATATAATGCATCAGGAAATGAATAACCATAAGTGAAACTGCGATCTCCCATATAGGCAGTGCCACCACTATCTACCTGCCATTGCACTTTGACTGAATGGGAACCGGCAGAAAGATTTTTCTTCACAAATGTAAACCTATGGGTCCCTTTAAAACCG
>JACKQG010004063.1_pt1 | contig 17269 bp, 25 predicted proteins | sample 8237621 | NCBI WGS metagenome assembly JACKQG01 (sample SAMN15677084, study PRJNA649215) | marine metagenome | biome: marine; feature: Black Sea; material: saline water; isolation source: suspended particulate matter (SPM) from the Black Sea western gyre | collected 2013-06-09/2013-06-10 | depth...
TGGATTACTGAGCAGGAAAGTATACTTCCACCATCACAGTATTCTAAATCATCAACATTAGTAGGTATTGATCCGGCGCCACCAACATCGCATGTTGCTCTTGGTACTCCGTTACTACAAGCATTTAGTTCGGTATCAAGAGTACATGTGTCTGTACAAGTTCCTGGTTGAGTACCGCATGAATCATAGCGCCATACACCTGCAAGGCACATCCATCTTTGTCCAACAATTCCTCCGCCACCTACAACTGCGCAATCAGGTCCATAATCAAAATTTGCGAATTGATCACCATCATGAACGCAAGCTACGCTACTTGCTGCACAATACTTTAAAGGACTTGAGTAATCTGCTCTGCAATAACCACTTTGACATTCAGGATTTCCAGTGCATATAGTTCCGTCAGGAAGTAAGGCTGGTATACATACATCTTTTTCTTCTTCGCATCCTTCTCCAGGACATGGATCAATGCCAGGTTCACAATTGTTCTTAAAACAAATTTCTGCACCATTACAGAATAGTGTATCATCACAGTCTGCATCGACAGTACAACCTGCTGCTTGAACATTTATAGAACTAATAGTTATTAAGAATAATGCTAATAAGATTAATAATGAGATTTTATGATTTTTCACTCTCAACCCCTCTCCTTTTTTTATAAGAAGATACTATATAAATGTTTCCTTTCAATTTTAGGGTGCTTGCGTTTAAACATTTAAGTATACAATTGCAAACACTAATGTTACTGCTGCAAACACTACTAGAATTGCGAAGAAGGATCGTCTCTTAACTTTTCTAAGTTTTACATCATGAAAACTTTTATTGACTTGTCCATTGTTTAAGCCTTGCTGTAGAAGTTTTTTTTTCATCTGTTGCTCTGAAAATCCTTGTCTGAGATCTCTTTCGAGCTGGTTAGTTATTTTAATATGATTTTCTGTCATCACGTTTGTCATCACCACGAATTATATCTTCTCGTTTTCAAACACTCGTATTTAAACTTTTTTATTAATTCTATAGTTAATTGTAGAGAATCACATATTTATTTTTTGTCTTTTTGAAAGCATTTATGATGTATTTTTGTAGTTCTTGGATCATTATTGTTTCTTCTGGTAATTGTAATCTCTTTGCTGTCAAGTATGCGCCTGTTGTTTTTTTAATTAATTCTTGATAATTATGCTCAGAGTTCTGCATTAGTTCGTAGCTAAACCTTTGTTCTTCAATTATGCTTCTTACCAATACTCTGCTAATATCTTTTTTCAGCTTGCTCATCAAGTTATTCTGAACTCTTCTCTTTTTAGCTCTTCAATCACATCATATATTTGTGCATCTCCAACTTGTTCTATGAAATCATGTTTATCTTTTATTGTTTGGAATAATATTTCAGCTATAACTCCCTGGTTTGTAAGGTATAAGTTGTTCACGCCTTTCTTTTCCAAGAGAATTGGCAAATAAGCTTTATTTGTGGCAATTACTATTTTTACAGGAAATCCTACCTGTGTAAAATTTATTAAAGAACTATACTTGTTTATCATTGTATTAAAACCATCAATGTTTTCAAGTACGACACTGGTTGGTATTTGTAATTTGTTTGCAATCTTTGCAGCGCTTTGTCTGCTATTATTTCTCATCGTTGCCAGAACCCGTTTTTCTTTCTTTGAAATCATGATATTTGTATCTCTTTATTTCTTTAAAATGGTTTAGAGAAATTTCTCGGAAAAATTCCGATTCACGAAAAATATTAAAATCCCAACTAGTTAAAACAGTTTATGCCAACAGTTAAGAAAGATTATAACAAGAGAATAAAATCCTTGGAAGAAGAACTTGTTAGAAAACAAAAGCAGATTGATGATTTGAAAGTACAGAATATTGTGCTTCTAAAAACAGCTTTGAAAAATCAAGCAAAGAAATTGAAAAACTAAAATTATTCTTTTTTGTCTTCTTTTGGAACTACTTCAGCAGATTTTTCTTCTACCTTAACTTCTTCTTTTTTCTCTTCTACCTTAGTTTCTTCGGGTTTTGCCTCAGGCTCGCTTTTCTCCTCTTTAGCCTCTGCAACAGGTTCCTTAGACTTTTCTTCTTTAGGAGCTTCTTCAGCAGGTGCTTCTTCTGTCGCTTCCTTCTTCTTAGCTTCATGCCTTTTTTGCATATGTTTTGATTCTGTGTCTGCAATCTCTTTGTCTTTAGTATAAACATTTGCTTGGATTACAGCGACGCTTTCTCCATAGTTTGTTCTAATAGAAGTGATTATAACTAATGATTCCTTGGTCTTAAGCTGCTGAGCTAATTGCTTCTTTAAGTCTTCCCTTGAAGGCGTTGCACCTGTAAATGCAATTTCTGCCTCAACTTCTGTTCGTCCCAACAACTGATTTTCTTTTTGTGTAGTAATCTTCATTTTATCTAACCTTAATTGTATATTCCCCTTTTATTTCAACACCCATCTTATGGGCAATCATAGATTTTTTTATATCTAGGAAGAAAATTCTTCCTTGCCAATTAGTTGAAAATGAACTCTTCTTGCAAATAGGACACATGTCCCCATCAACGAAAATTTTACAACTTTTACATGCTTTTTTTTTCATTTTATTTCTTCTTTGCTCCTTTTTCATTGCTTTTTGCAGCGACTGGCTTCTTAGCTGGACCGCCTGATAAATCTTCGCCAACCCAATCTTCTCTTCCAAGACCTGCCTGTCTCATGGTCAAACCAATCTTAGGGTTAGCAACATCCTTATATGAAATTTGAATTATCCTTGCTCTGCATTTATCGTTGACTCTCAAAGATCTCTTTGTGTCTTTTCCTTGTAAGTTTTTATCCTTACTAAAACTTACGAAGTCATTGATTGTTTGACTGATGTGAATCATGCCATCAATTGGACCAATCGTAATGAAAGCTCCAAAATCTGCAATGTCCCTAATTTTACCTTTTACAACTTCTTGTAATTCAGGTTCATAAGTCAATAACTTGAATTCTGACTGGTAATACGATGCTCCGTCACCAGGAATTATAATTCCCTCGCCGATGTCTCCTATTTCAGAAACGTCAATAATCATTCCAAGTTCTTTAGAAATATAACCACTATACTTGGCTTTGATCTCTTCGAACATAGCCTGCTTTAAATCGAGTCCAAATTTCTGTGGTGGAATTCTTATATAATCCTTAACATTTACTTTGTAAAACATTTTTTACTCCAATATTAGATATTTTTTTTGTTTAAGAGCTATGATTTTTCCTTCTTTCTTTCTAACTCTATTTTTTAATTCTTTATCTTGCGTTGCTATATAAACCTTTTTATTGGCTTTCTTGACAATCATGTCATCAACGCTTAGTCCTTGGGAACTAGTGATTGTTTTTAAGCTTTTTTGTTTTAACAAGCTACCTACAAGGGCTACTGCGAGCTTCGCAGCCTTGACATCTCGTTGTTTTCCCAAGACGCTAATCTTGTTTAATTCTTCCAACGTTCGATCAATAATGAACAGTTTGTAGGGAATATCTAACACTCTTTCTATCTCAGCAAAGATATTCACATGGAACTGCCCTGGAATTAACAGGAAGTTCGTATCCAAGATAACTTTATAATTGTTAAACATTTAGAAAAAAGATTGGGTGAGAGTTTTAAAAAGGTTATTGTTTTGAAAAGATTTATTAATAATTCTTCGCAACATCGATTATGATTAAATTCGGAGAAGCAATAGCCAATTTAGGTTTTGATATAGACAAGTTTGAATTAGAACATTCTTTGTCAGGTTCTAATAATAATGTTATAGGTTTAAAGTATGATAGAAAAATAACTTGGGCCATATCAATTTCTTTTCCAAAAATTGCGATGACAAATGAGAAAAGAGGTAAATATGTTCGATTGCAGAAAATATGTGCTTATTTGACTGATGAATTCAAGGAAGGAATAGCTATTGATGAAAATTCTAAATTCATGTTTGATGGTAATTGTTTTTTATGTGATTCAGAATCTACGAAGGCATTTCTAGTAAACTTGGCTGAACAACAAAGCTTTGAATTAGGAAAGGAGTTTCTCGATTATGATTCTGAGTTTTTTGTCAAGAAAGGAGCACCTGCATCAGAAACTTTAGAGTATGACATTGATTTCAAAACGATAATGCTTCAAGGTTTGTCTATTCTACATAAAGAAACTGGCGTGGTTGAACTAATAGATAAAGCATTGGCAGTGGAAATAATTCTTTGTGCTATTTCTGATTTAAAAGAAGCAAAACTATCGGAACACACTAATAAAGTTGCGAAAAAATTAGGTATAAAATTTAATCCTGAACAAGATGTATTAATACAACCATTTATTGAATTAGAAGCTTTGATACGATCAACAGATGTTTTGGATCATATAGTAAAATCATATATTGCTAAGCACAAATTGGATGCTCATATTCATAAATGCTTTATTCATGGAGATGCTCATGGAGGAAATTTTATTGTTGTCCAAACAAAAGACGGAAAAGAAGTTCATCCAATAGATGTTGAAGATGCAAAAGGAATTAAGAACAAAGAACATTATTTATTTGATCTTGTTAAGTTTATTGTCTCTGCATACAATTTGTCAAGAATATTCAAGAAGCCATTAGAAGTTGATGATCTGGTTGATATTTATTATTCTTTTTTTCAAAACTTTTATTAAGAAAAACCATTCACTTTTTTTCATGACTCAAACATTTGTCTTAAGTCTTGGTGGTTCTTTAATTGTTCCAGATGAAATTGATGTTGAATATTTGAAAAAGTTCAAGGCTTTGATTGAGCGTTATGTTTCTTTGAATTTTCGTTTCGTCATAGTAACTGGTGGTGGCAAGGTTTGTCGGAAGTACCAGCAAGCTTTGACAGAGTTGATTGGTGATAACCAGGAAGGTTCTGATTGGATGGGTATTAGTTTGACACATGTTAATGCACAACTTGTCAAAGGCATGTTTTCTGATGTTCACCCTGAAGTTATTATGAACCCAACAAATAATATTGATTTCAAAGAAAATATTTTGGTTGCTGGTGGTTGGAAGCCAGGATTTAGTTCTGATATGGACGCGGTTTTGCTGGCAAAGAAGTTTGGTGCTTCAACAGTTATTAACCTTAGTAATATAGATTATGTATATGACAAGGATCCAAAGTATCATGATAATGCTCAAAAGATAGAGAATATTTCTTGGCATGACTTCAGAAAAATTGTTGGTGACAAATGGGTTCCTGGTTCACATCTGCCTTTTGATCCGGTTGCTAGCAAAGAAGCTGCAAAAGCAGGTTTGAAAGTTGTAATTATGAATGGTTCTGACCTTGAAAGCTTGGAGAATATTTTCAAAGGACAAACTTTCAAAGGAACAAGAGTTAGTTAGTTTTTTATATTTATATTAATTTCTTTTTTCTATGAAAGAATATAAAATCACAAAAGTAAGCTTTGAGGATGGTAATTTATGGATTTTTTTTGCAAATGTAGGTATTTCTGTTAATTTTGTAGCTTATGGTAAAGAAGATTCATATCATAATTCTGATGCTGCTGAGAAAATGAAGAAGGGAGATACGATTTTACTTGAAGGTATGCTTGGAGATGAACCAACTGATTTTTTGGGAATTGGTACTGTAAAATCAGTTTTTTGGCAGAACCCTGAAGGTGAAAACACACCTGTTTATTTGTCAACATCAAAAGTTCATGTAGCCCCCAATTCTTTTCTTTCTTATGAAACTTATTCAAAACTTAGGGATTATACTGCCTTGTTTCAGAATATAAATAATTCTAATTAATCTTCTAATTTGATCTTTATAAGTTTCTTAGAATGCCGATCTACAATTGTTGCAAGTATCAATGAGTAAATCATGAACATTAAAACTAAATCAATTATTACTGCTAATTCTGGGATGTTCATAACTGAGAGTGAGAATACAACTGCTGCTACTGCTATGCCTTTTGGCATGTTAAGCGTCATAAAAACTTTTTCCCTTAGTTTGTACTTGCCCTTTCTTAGAGCAATAGCGATTGCTAGCCATCTTGCAATGAGCATAATACCAAACAGTGCGAGTGACCTGAAGAAGAAACTCCATGACAAGTCAACTTGAACTAGGAAACCTATGAGTACGAAAACTAATATTTCTAGCGCGGTTGAGAATATTGAACTGAACTCTTGTAATCTGACTTTGCTTTTGATGAATGTGTTTCCAAACAATAATCCCATTGTTGCAACGCTTAAAACTCCGCTACCACCTAAGTTCTCGGCTAAGATATAAGATAATAGTGCTGCAACGATTATTGCTAAAGGTGATAATTGTTCATGATAAGCTTTTTTCATGGCTTTGAAAATTATTACTCCAACAACTACTCCTGCGCCCACTCCAACAATGATTTGTTGTAAGAATGGAAGTAATTGGTCCATTACACTTTGAACAATTTGTCCACTCTTTGAAGCTGAAAGGAAGTTGATTATTAAGAAAGGAACAATAACAATTATTGGAGTGTTTATGATTGATTCAATTTCTAGGACTTCGATGACTTTTGTTATTTTCCCTCTCATCATTGAGAATATTGCTCCTGGGTCAGTTGCAGCCATCAATACTGCAAACAAGAGCGATATGAGCACGAAATTCATCGAGAAACTAGGAAATATTAGTGCGCTGGTAAAGATTGTTAGTAATATAATATTTAATAGCAAGAACCAAAGAAATATACGCATTGCATCGCCTGAGAATTGATCTATATCTTTGAATTTAAATCTTGAGGAACCATCAAATGTGATCATTACCAATGCTAAGACTGCAATGGAAAGTAGGAATGTGGGAGAAAAATCAAAGACCGCTGCATCGTTGTAAGCAATTGTTTTTAAGCCAATACCTAACGCTATTAATAGTAAAACATTTGAAATCTGCAATCGTTTGGAAATAATAGTTACAACTAAACCTGCTAATAATACGATTGCAATGCTTGTCAGAACAGTTAATGCCTCCACATACTCACCTCAAAGAAGATTGTTGAGGTGGAAGTTTATTAAGTTTTCTAAATTGAAATTGTTTAAATTTATAAAGTTCTGTTGATTACTATATGTAGATGGCACAAAATACTAGTATTTTTCCAGTTGAATCTCGTCTTATCAGAGCAACAGTTAGCAATGGTCAGCTTGCAAGTTTGCAGAAAAAAGGTGTTGAATATATGCACAACGCAGCTATGCCTGGTGTTACACCGCATGACTTTGAATGGAGCAAATCTGAGATTGTAATGTTTCCTGTTGTAGGACCTGTTGACACAGATGGTGATTATCATGTTTCATTAGGCGACGAGCGTTACCAGCTTGATCAACACGGAATTTCTCGAGCATTACCTTTTGAAGTTAAAGAACATAATACAACTGATAATTTAGTTAGGTTGGTTCAATCCTATGAGGGCGGTTCAATTCCTAATCCAAAGAGTGGTGGGGATAATAATCCTTTAAAACTTAATTGGGTTCCTTATACTTTAGAGAAAACTCTTAGAGTTCAAGACTGGGGTGCGTCTGTAACTTTTCATTTAACTAATAATTCTACTAAAGATATGAAGTATATGTTTGGTTGGCACCCTGCTTTCAAGATTGGAGGAACAAAGGAAAAGGGTAAACTAACTGCTGTTAATGGAGAAGAATATTCTTTAATGGACGTTGTCGATGTTAAAAGGACTACTGGTCATTCAGCAATATTTGTTGAGAATGCGAATAAAATCAAGTACACAAATGGTCGGTATGGTTTTGAAATGATTGCAACTGGTTTCAAACATTTCATGCTTTGGTGCCCTGATCCTTTTTCAAGTATGTTTTGCATTGAACCTGTAACTCATCTTCCAGTACGTGATACTCAAGAAAGGAATTATTTGAATGGAGATTATGAAACTTTAAAACCTGGAAAATTGGCTTATTTCTCTGTTGCAATTAAGATGTTATAGAATTCTTTTTTCCTTCTTCAACAATTAAAGCATGATATTCCTGAAATAGCTTCACATCTTTTGGAAGGTTTTTTTCGAATAATATTTTTATCGCTTCATAGCTTTCTTTGCCTGTGATGAGTCCTTTTTTTGTCAGTAGTCTTTTTGTATAAGCATCTACTATGAACTCTGGCTGGTTGTAGGCATATAACATTATTGAATCGGCTGTTTCGTTGCCGACTCCTTTTACTGCCAGTAGTTCTTCCCTTGTCGGAGTTTTGCCGTTTAATTGTTTGTAGAACCATGCAATGTTGACCAGATAATCTGTTTTTTGATTGAAGTAGCCTGCTGGTTTAATTGCTTCGCGGATTTTTTCTTTGCTTGTGGCTAATATTTGCTCCGCATCTACGCATTTAATATTCCTTAAATTTTCAATTGCAGTCTCTACATTTGTCCAAGCAGTGTTCTGAGTTAGAATTGCACCTATAATAACTTCAAATTGTTCTTGCTCGTTTCTTGGATATGAATAGTTTTCTTTGTGATAAACTCCTTTAATTGGCCACCAGCCTTGCAAGCCGTATAATTCTAGGAGCTCATTGTATAGTTCGAGAATTTTATTCATCATTTTACTAAAACAGAAGAATTTAAATATTTTAGTGAAACTATTTTCTTTGGGGGATAATATGGAATTAAAAGAATATCAAGAACTTTGTAAAACAACTTCTAAGACTTATGATGATCCAAACATGGAGATTATGAATTGGGGTCTTGGCGTTGCTGGCGAAGCTGGTGATTTAGTTGGTTGTATCAAGAAAACCGTTGCACATAAGAATGACCAAGTTTCTGGAATTAAGGAAAATATTGGCGACACTATGTGGTATTTGGCTATGATCTGTAATTTTTATGGTTGGGATTTTAGTGAAGTTTTGGACGAAAACATCGATAAATTGCAGAAACGCTATCCAAAAGGTTTTTCACATAAAGATGCTGGTAGAAATGGTACTAGGGTTGATTGGAACGAGAAATAATTTTTTTGTATATTTTTACTTCTTCTTTTTGGTAGATTACATTAAAAGATTGGATGTTGTTGAGTAACATATTTTTTGAGGCTTCGAATCTGTTAGATCTCCAAGTTTTATGAATCGGTCCGACTATTGTGAAATCGAATAATAATGGATTACAGCCATTTCCAAACATTACTTTTAATGAGACTTATATTTTTTCCCTTTTTTTACAAATTAGTTTTAGACTAACTAGGACGAGAAATAGTTAATACTTTGTTATGGTTCTCGGTGATATATGGCTATTCTTTTGTCATCTGGTCGATCTACAATCAAATCCATATCTTTTGTCAAATTAGATAATTGAACGCTAATCTCTTCGATTCGTTCTTGAAGATATGATTCTATTGTTTTGTCAGTTCCTCGAGGAAAAGTTATGTCTTGAGGCGAAACCGCTATTTTTGAATTTATAACTGTTGTATATAATTTGTAACTGCTCGCACCTTCTCTTCGTCCATTCACCATTATTGTAACTGTGCGCGTTTGTGATTCCTGATATGCTTTCTCTACAAATTCTCCAACTGTTAATGTTCCTAGATTGACGTTCTCTGAATCTAAGATATCTTGTTCTCCGTAAATTGTAACTCTTTTTTCACTATTAGTGTCCATTTCAATCTTAAAGTTGTTTGTTCGCTCTGTTATTGCTTGTAACAAGTAATTCAGTCTTTCATCAAAAAGCATCTCAATTGGTTCGTCGTGATCTTCATGTTCTATTATAATACCCTCATCGGTGTATTCTGGTTTTAGTTTAGGAGTGTGTCTGTATGTAATATTATATCGTTCATCAGTGGCGGATCTGCCTTTGCTTTCGCACGTTAGAATAATTGTTGAAGACGCATTTTCTTGAGCTACTTGGTATGCATCTGATGCTAGTTTTCCTATATCTCCAGCTATTTTCGGCTTCGTTGGTGGGGCTGGTGGTGCAGTTTTGACAGGGTTAGTTTTTTTTGGTTTATTTCTTGTAAGTAAATCCCGGTTCTCTAAGGTTCTTTCTTCATCAAAGTTATTTTGTGTAATTAATTCTGCTCCCATCTCATCAAGCGCATCATCTTCTGGACTTGTGCCTAGAACTTCATTTAGTGTGTGATAAAGTATTGCATCACATTCGCTTCCGCTGCCAAACAATGCTCCAACTCTTCTTTCTTCTAGAGATGATCTTCCTTGATTGTGTAGTGCTTCGTCTTCAGGGATTATTCCTAGTCTGTGATTTAAGTAGAAGTATGTGGTTGCATCTATTTCTAAGGCGCCTTGTTTATCGAATAATCTGTTCCAATCTTCTTGTTCGATATTTTCAGAAGTTACTCCCAAATTTGTCAATGCAGTTTGATAGTTTGACAAAGCAGATTCTCGCCTCTCAGTGAATGATTGTATGAGCAAATCATCCAATGCAAAATGTCCGACATTATCGGGGTTTGCCATATCACCAGGTTTGTTTTACTTATTTATAAATCTTTTCATATTAGTTACTAACTAGTAGTAATAACACTTATTTTTATTGGTTTATCTTCTAAAGAACGAGCTGTTTTACAAAATTAAACAAGAACTGCGTTAACGAATCCTTCTTGGCTTGGTCTATTTGTTACTTTTGCTTTGCCTTTTGGCGTTTCGATGATTGCGCCTTTTGAAAGAATGTTTCGTCTGACAAAGTGTCTATTGGCCGGGTTTTCCAATATTGTCTTCAAATCTGCGATTGAAGCTTTATTGGTTTTAGGATCCATTAAATTAACCTTGTTTACGCTTAGAAGTCTGAGTTTACTATTGCCTCCCAGGGTTCTCTTTGTCTTTAATTTTTTTTCTCCAACGCTTGTAAGTACTGGTCTTCTTCCTGTTTGAGCATTTCTTTTAGGAACTTTTGCCTTGTACCTTCCTCCTGTTGGTTTTCTTTTAGACCTTTTCTGAATTATTGTCATGTCGCTTTGGAAAAATATTCTATTTAAAAAAGTTGTGATATTGGTCTTTCAATAACTTTATAAATAAATCGTTGTTCTCTTCTTGCTAAGGATGAGTTGGTCACTGAGGCTCACTCAAGCTGGGTAAGGGCTTAATTCTTACGGAGTTGATTAATATGGCTAGAATGCATTCAAGAAAACATGGTGTGTCTGGGAGTACTAAACCTGCAAAGAAGATTTCTCCTTCATGGGTTAGTTATAAATCCAAAGAAGTTGAATTGCTTGTAGTTAAGTATGCGAAAGAAGGTTTGTCGCCTTCACAAATTGGTATAAGGTTAAGAGACACATATGGTGTGCCTGATGTTAAGCTGATTGTTAAGAAATCTATTGGTAAGATATTGGGAGATGGAAAACTTCTCAAAGATATTCCTGAGGATTTAATGGCTTTGATTAAGAAGTCGATTTTAATTAGGAAGCATCTTGAGGAAAACAAGCATGATCAACCTGCTAAGCGGGGCTTGCAACTTACAGATTCTAAGATTGGACGTTTGAGCAAGTATTATAAGAGAACACATAAGTTGCCTGCGGATTGGAAATTCGATTCTAGAAAGGCAAGAATGTACTTGGATTAGAACCTATTAATTTTTTTTATGCTATTTTAAAACTAGTGTATAATTTTGACATTAGGGATTTTCTTTGTTCTTTTTTTGTTACAATATAAAATGGTGAATTTTCTCCTTTAATAGGTGTTATATTTCTTTTAAGTTTTAAATCTGAAATTGCTTCTCTTGTCATAGGTGTTTCAAATGCAGATTTATGAATTAATATTGCATTTTGTTTTGTATATTCTGCGAATATTTCAAGAACTGAGGGTGTTTGCACATCCCATGTGTAAGCAAATACTACGTCTGCTTCTTCTAGTTTAATTCCTAAATCTGCGTATACATCGTGATTGCTTGATTCGGGAATAAGTCTTATTTCGTTATCAACAATCCATTCTGATACTTCTTTTTCGTGTTGTTGTGCGATGCTTCCGTTGTTGAATCTTATTGCAGAGTATTCTATTGGAAAATAGCTTCCTTTTACAACTTTGCAAATTGTTTCTGGTAGTAAGAGCCCTACTTTTCGTGTGAGTGCGATTAATTCTTGTGCTCCTCTGGCCAGAGTTGGGTTGTATTCTATGCCTCCTGCCACTAATCCTATGTGTGCAGCAGAAATTGTTGGAAGCCCTAGTCCTGCCCCTAAGTCTATGAATTTCATCCCTGGTTCTATTATTCCCAATTCCATAAATCTTCTAAAATATTCTATGGTTGTTTCTGGAAATGTTTCGTAGTATGCGGTTGTTCTTACTTCTTTAGAATTTTCTATTATGAAATCTGAGTTCATCATACTTAAGAATTCTACTAATTCTTGATCTTTTTTGTTCATGCAACGGGTTTTTTCTTTTCATTTATAAACCTTATTAGTTGTTACTTATAAGTGAATAAAAAACTAAAGATTTATATATTAGTAATACTTTTTGCCACCGGGTAGTGATTATGAAGCATAAGATTAGTATCTCGGTGGACGAAGAAACTCTAATAAAAATAAGAGAAGGAATTCGACAAAGAAAATTTAGAAATCGTTCTCACGCATTCGAATACTCTATAGAAAAAGTTTTGCAGGAGGTGAAAAAAGATGCCTCTTGATGATGAACTTGTAAACATGGGTGCTAGTGCTCAAGCAAAATTCTTAGATGTAAGTTCAATGCAACCAGAAGAAGCTTTTAGCCATCATGCTTACGCGGGTCAAGATTTAAATGGTGCTGCACTGAGTGAAACAGAAAACCTTCCTAAATTCTTACGAACATTAATAAGAAGATTTGAAAGACGAGGATATACATTCCTTGAAGATCTTGGTACTGGTTGTACTAGGAAATCTTTGAAAGCTAGCCATAGTGTAGGTGGAAGAATAACAACCAGAGTTGTACATTTTCCATATGAAATAGCTAATTTAAATTCTATTTGTACTATAATAAATAAATCAAAAAGGGACATAGATGAGAATGAATATCATATTTCACAGAAATTGAAAAGACATCCACACATAAGTTCTGTAATTGAAAGTCATGATATTATGGGTGTAACAGTAAATGTAGAGTCCGATACAGACGGAAAAAGTTTACAATCCTTAATTGAGAGTTGGGGTCCAATAACTGAGGATCAAAAAGCAAAATTCTACAAGATATTTAGCCAAATAGTTGATGCAAAGAAATTTGCGAATATGGACAAGGACATTTTGTTAAGAAATGACCAGCCCGGCAATTATATAGTTAATGATGATTTATTTGTTGTAATCGCTGATCTTCAGAATGCGCGAGAAAGGCATAGTATTAGAGATATATCATTACCAACAAGAGATGTAACTGCGTACACACACCCGGATCTAATTAATGCTTTGTTTGATGAATTTAATCCTGCTCAAGCAAGCAGAGAAACAGAAGTATATGGTGTGGTTGCTAGTATGGTCTTTGCTTTGACAGGGCAAAAACCTTTTGATTATGAAGTAAAATTGTTGAGGCCTGAAGATGAAGGTTATGATGACGCAAGAATTGTTGAAGTTGATGGTTTAGAACATAGAATCCAATTATTGGTTGAAGGTGAACCTGCAACAAATATTTCCTATGAAGATCATAAGAAAAGAGCAAAGAAAGTTATCAAGACATTGCCTCGTTGGGCTAGGAAAATTGTGTCAAAAGGATTGTTATATGGTGAGTATGTTGGTCAAACTCGAAGCAGAATAAAGCCTTACAGAACTGTAAGCGCTTTAGAAGCCGACTTAGAAAAATTGGATCGGCCTTCTATGAACAAATTCTTGAAGAAAGCATATGATTCTATGAAGATGGTCGCAGGCATAGCTGCTGGATTTACATTTGCATGGTTGCTTGTATGGTCTGCACAAGAAAACAGTAAATATGTTCCTCCGAGACCTTCGCCAGCTGACTTCTTGAGGGCTGAGAGATATTTTCATTATGAAATGAACGATTTATTGGGGGGATTTGAAGGAAAATACATCATGAATCAGTTGAGACCTTATTTTGGAAGTGTAAAGAAAAACTTGCCTGAACTATTGGAAATGCCAACAGGTAAAAGGCGCACTATGGAAGATGAGATTAACCATTACGTAACTCATTCTTATAATGTTAAATGGATGGATAAGAAACTCGTATCTTCATGGTTGAAAGCCTGTTTACTACATCAAGATCTAGATCCTGAAGAAATGTATGGTGTGGACAAAAATGGAGTTTCAAACAGATTAAAACCAACTTTTGTGCCAAGAGACTTTGTTATAATGAGTGATAGGCTGACTCATGGTCGGGATATTGATGATAATTTAGCAACTGTATTCGGAGTTAATTATCTTGCTGCATCAATGCTTAATATAACTGGCAAGGTAAATTTTGCCGAGACCTATGCTTCCTATTTCTGTACTGCAGAAGAGATAAAATCTGCGATGGTGCGATCTGGAAGTATACATTATTTTCCAAAAGCAATGGATGGTTCTGGCGGTGGTGCTATTGGTGCAAAGGCTGGTTACGAAGCTATGTTCTCGCCTGAAGATTCACTCGATACTAATATTGGTCATCTGGCGGTTGGCTATAATCTTGCATTACCACATAAGAAGGTAGAGTTAATTAATACAGCTGTAGCCATATACTTATTGACAGATAAAGATGGACATACAGATTTAGAGAGAATTAAGGATTATCGACACTTAATGAATGCACATATTACTCCATTAACGCTTCCAGAGAAACAATCCTATTAATGGACTTGATGCAAGGTAGAATGTTCTGATGGAATTTGTGATTCTATGTACTAATATTTGTTCTTTTCCTTTCTTTGTGCTAAGAAGTAAATATCCTTCTTTGTAGACAAGCTTCTTTTCCAAATCATGTACTTGCTCTAGTAATTTAATATCTTTTTTTAAGTAACCATCTTTTAGCAATTGGAATATGTCTTTAACATCATTAAAGTATTCTTTGATATCTTTTGAAACTTTAATATTGGTATTCGATAAATATCTTGCTAGCAAGAATATTTCTCTTTGTGCATGAATTAGTTCTGTGTGAAATATCCATAGTAATGGCGTTTCTGCTTTTCGCTCAATTATTGTAGCTCTTCTAACAAAATTGTCAAATTGTTGTATTTTTCTTTCTAATTCTAATACTTCTTCGTAACAGTTTTTTCCCTTGAGCATTTCCTCTGTTTTGTCTAATAATAATGTAATATTATACATGACTTTTAAGAATATGTTCTCTGCGTGTTCGTATGATGGCTCTGTAATGTTTTCGATAACGCAACCATTATCATTTGAAGATATAATCTCATAACCTAATAGTCTTGTTTTGATGACATGGTCAATTATGTCTAATATTTTTGGATCTGCATAGTGAACTTTCACAACATTATATCCTAATCTATACGCATTTGTCATCAATGTTCTGACAGAAGTTTCTACGTTGGTCGTTATATTGATATCAATTTCTTTTTTAAGGTCTTTATTCTCATTTTTTATAATCAAACAATTGTCTGCTATTTCTAGATCTATTCTGTCGCCTTGTTGGAGCTTGTTTAAATCAATCCATTTCTTAGGCAGGTATATTGTGTATCCTCCTCCTCCTTGTTTGATTAGTTTTCGTTCCATATTCATGGTAATGGAAATGATTATTTAAATATTTAGTTTTTTGATATCATTGATATGAATCATATCAGTTAGCTATTAATCCTAATATTATTATCATAATAATAATAACTTAATAAATGATGATTAAAATGGGACAAATACAACAAAGAGTCGAGGAACTGGGCATCAGAAAAGTACTTGTTGTCGATGATAATGCGAAGCATTTGTCAACTGCTGCCTCGTATTTCAGAAAAGAGTTTGGACTTAGAATCCAAGTAGAGTACAGTTGTTGTGGAAAAGACGCTCAATGGGCAATTTCCTCTGCATTTGAACGTGGACATACTTTCAACCTAGTAATAACTGATTTAGAAATGGAAGAAGATAATACGGGTTTAAAAGTAATGTCACAAGCATACAAATATGGATCTGAAGCGGTGTTGTTGACAGGTTTTGCAGGTGCAAAAAACCATCATGGACCATCAACGCATTTACATTCAATATATAATCTTGAAACAAAATTGACTAAATCTGGTTTAAAGTCTGAAACAGAAGTTTGGGCTTGGGCTTTTGAGGAAAGTTTGAATCATATTGCCGATGATAACGAGTTGAAACGTGCTCTAAAAAGAGAGGAAAAATATGTTGGTATTCCTAGAAACAATGGTGCTATGAAATTAATTGACATGGCAATATATTGTTTATTGCGATAAAGAATAAATAATTGGAGATAAAAAAATGAGTGAAAAATTAAATGAATTAAAAAAATTTGTTGGAGAAGAAATTGTTACTTTGTATTCTGAACAAGCAAAAGTGTACAAAAATGATTTTATAAATTTTGTTGGAGAAAAAATGAAATCTATTTATGGTATAGAACCAATAATTGATGTTGTTCTACCACGAAATCCGTTTATTGATTCGAGGGTTCTAATCGTTCCTGGAAACGAAACTCAGAAATACGTTGCTTTACAAACTTTTGGTGGCGGTGCAATTTCTACTATTGATATTGTTTCTTTACCAGAAAAACTGCATGAAGGTATTCAGAAAAAATATGTTGGTGAGATACTTGGTCAAATGAATTGGTATTTTGTTACAGGAGGTCACATGGATTTTTCAGGAAGACAATTAAAGATTCATTCTGAAAGCGGAGATTTTGGTAATGGGCTGGCTGGTTATGATACTAATAGTATAGCAAGTCATGTACTTAATTTAACAGGGCAATTTGAAAACATAGAAGTGAATCCTGGAAAGTATAATGCTAATACTGACGAGTTCTTTGACAGATGGCTAGATTTGTTTATGAGAACAGCAGTGGCCGGTGGAAAAGATGAATTCATACTTGAAGCTTGTAAGATCCACAGAGATTATGGTTCTGCTAGTTTAAGTCTTAAGTATGTGAGTGAATTACTTATAAGAAGTGCAAATAAGTCAGGAGATAATATCTTTGCATCAATTACTGATGAACTGTTTAAAATGCAAGGTGAAGTCTTTGCAGAAGCGATGAAGAATAAATAATTGGTATAAAAGGTATAAAATGAATGAACAAAAACTTTGTGTTTCTGAAATTAATTTTTATAGGAGGTATAAAAATGAATGAACAAAAATGTGATTTTTGTGAATATGATTGGGTGTCGAGAGTTGAGGCTCCTAAAGCATGTCCAAGATGTAAGAGAAGGTTTGATTATCCTAGTGTAAATGGGGTCGAAGATTTGAAATCAATGGTGGAAGATAATGAGTTTAGTCTCAGCAATGACGAAGGGAATAATAGTCTATAGTTTTT
>JACKQG010004064.1_pt1 | contig 17267 bp, 18 predicted proteins | sample 8237621 | NCBI WGS metagenome assembly JACKQG01 (sample SAMN15677084, study PRJNA649215) | marine metagenome | biome: marine; feature: Black Sea; material: saline water; isolation source: suspended particulate matter (SPM) from the Black Sea western gyre | collected 2013-06-09/2013-06-10 | depth...
GTTCGAATCCCTCTCTCTCCACCATATTTTTAATTAAAAATCAATAACTTATACATATTTATAAGTTATTTACACTATATTTTCACGTGAAAACGTAGATAAGCCTCCCTTAGAATTACCACTGCTATTATATTTTTTTTGAATAAAAATGAGGAATTCTTACCCTCTATCAATTATCAAGACAAGGGCGTCAACTTTACAAACAACTTTGATTTAAGTTGTGAATTGGTGTATTTATTATTGCAAATCTTTGACCCTTATTTGAAAGATGTAAGACTATTTTTTATGTCTAAGATTGACGGGGCACTACAGACCAATAGATAAAGTGTCTTTTGTTTAAGCTTGAGAGTTTGTTAACAATAAAGTTAACGTTTATGTTAACATGTGCCCATGAAAGAAATATTATTTTATCAACTTCCTGCTGGTCGATCACCTGTCAAAGAATATCTGGACAATTTGCCAGCTAAAGAGGTTAAGAAAATAGCTTGGGTTTTGCAGTTGATTGAAGAATTGGACAGGGTGCCTGTTAATTATTATAAACCATGAAAGAATTGTGATGGAATTGTAGAAGTTAGAGTAAGTGTTAACAAAAATAGTTTTAGATTTTTAGGGTTTTAATATCGGGGTAGTTTTGTAGTGCTTACTAATGGATTTAAAAAGAAAGATCAGAAAACGCCAAAAACTGAAATTGATTTAGCATTAAAAAGAAGAAAAGATTATCTATCAAGATAAAGGAGTAAAAAAATGAGTGATTTAAAAAAATACATAAAAACAAGAAAAGAAAAAGACAGTGAATTTGCCAAAGATTTTGAACAAGGCTATGATGAATTTAAGATTGGTGTTTTGTTAAAACAAGCAAGAATAGATGCTGGATTTACACAAGAAGATGTAGCGGCTAAACTTAATACTAAAAAATCAGCGATTTCAAGAATTGAAAATCATGCCAGTGACATTAAACTTTCTACTTTGGAAAATTTTACTAAAAGTATTGGCAAGGAATTGAGAGTGTCTATTTCATAGAGCAATGAATGAAAATAAAACAAGAGAAAGTTTAACTACATTTTTTACTACAGCATGAAAAACCCTATACCGAATTTCCAACCAGAAAATATTGTTGAAACCGTTGAGCAACTCACCCAACAAGGGCTTGAGGTAATTGCTCAAGCTGAACAGGGTAATGATTGGGATAGTGTTATTTCTGCTACCGATGATTTTGAATGTGAATTGGGTCGTTTGACCAGTGTGAATTCACATTTAAATGCCACGATGTTTAACGATGAGTTTAATGAACAGTATGAACAAACACTGCCCATTATTACTAATTTTTATTCTGAAATTTCAAGCAATAAGGCTTTGTATCAAGCTTATAAAAATTTAAAGAATACTCAGCTTAACGACCAACAATCTCACATTTTAAATGATGCAATTGATGGTTTTGAGTTATCAGGCGTAGGTTTAGAAGGTGAGCAATCTAAGCGCTTTAAAGCCATTAAAGAGCGCTTGAGCTTGCTGAGCAATCAGTTTTCAAAAAATTCACTTAAAGCCACCAATGAATGGACAAAAGTTGTATCACTTGATGAGCTTAAAGGTTATGGCGAAACAGAGCTTGCTAAAATTAAAACCGACAATGGTTACGAGCTAAATCTACAAGTACCTGTGTATATGGATGTAATGACCTATCTTGATAATCAGGCGCTGCGAGAAGAGGTGTATCGTGCTTATGTGTCACGTGCGTCTGAGTTAGGAATTACTGATAAAGTATATGACAATAAAGCCATCATGGATGAGATTCTCCTACTGCGTCATGAAATGGCTAATTTATTAGGCTTTAAAGATTACGCAACGTTGTCGATTGAATCAAAAATGGTTGAAAGTATCGAGCAGATAATAGATTTTTTAACGGATCTGGTGACTAAATCTAAGCCGCAGGCGCAAGCGGAGCTTGATGAATTGACGCAATTTGCAGGTATTGAGCTTAAGCCATGGGATGTGGGTTTTTACAGTGAACAATTAAAAGAGCAAAAATTTGGTTTTAAAAAATCAGAGTTAACGCCATATTTTCCAGAGAAAAAAGTTTTAGAAGGGTTATTTTCAACCATTGAAAGTTTATATCAGGTATCAGTCAAGCAAATAGATGAGCCAAGCTACCATCAAGATGTGCGCGTTTTGCAAATTAGCACTAATGGTAAATTAGTGGGTAAGATCTATCTGGACTTGTATGCAAGGAAAGACAAACGCGGTGGCGCATGGATGGCAGATTATCAACCACTGCATGATGACGAAATACCAGTAGCCTTTGTTGTGTGTAATCTAAATTCACCCAGTGAAGGCAAGCCTGCATTATTTGAATTTGATGAGATTGTCACCATATTCCATGAATTTGGCCATGCGCTACATCATGTATTGACTAAAGTGAAATATGCTTGCGCTGCTGGTATATCAGGTGTTCCTTGGGATGGTGTCGAGCTACCTAGTCAGTATATGGAATTTTTCTGTTATGAGCGTGAGGTGGTTAAAAAAATGTCTTCACATATTGACACTCAAGAACACTTACCCGATGAACTCTATGATCGATTAATTGCCGCTAAAAACTTTCAATCAGCTATGGGCATGTTGCGTCAGTGTGAATTTTCGTTATGGGATCTTAAAACGCATACAGATACACAAGATACTTACGGTGTTTTAGAAGAGGTCCGTAAGGACACTGCGCTTATGCCAGCAATTAACGAAAATCGTTTTTTAAATACGTTTGGCCATGTTTTTTCTGGTGGCTATGCGGCAGGCTACTTTAGCTATAAATGGGCAGAGGTGTTGGCAGCAGATGCTTATTATTATGTTCAAAAACAAGGTGGAATAGGCTCTCAAGCCTCACTTGATTTTCTACATCAGATATTAGAGACAGGCGGCAGTCAAGACTTTATGAAAAGCTACGAAACCTTTAGGGGTTCAAAGCCATCAATTGACGGCTTGTTACAGGCCAATGGCATTGTAAATTAGGTACAATGCTTTTTTATTTTTAGGAGATGATTATGATTAAATTTATTATCAGTGTTATTATTATTTTGGCACTAATTGGTGGCGCTATTCAATTTGTTTCAACAGCTGAAAGCTGGACTTTAGTGGTTAATAAAGAAGCGGCAATGAGTAGTATTCAAAATGGCGCGATAGCCGTTTATGAATTTATTAAAGAATTGATTGCAGATGCAGACCAAATTAAAGGCGTGGATTTAGCGATTGAAAAATAAACTTAAACCTTGATTCAAGTCTTAAATGCCTAGCAATTGCTAGGCATTTTTTTTACAATTTGGAAAGTAAGATGGTGCCATTGGTGCCACCAAAGCCAAATGAGTTAGAAATAGCGTGGTTGATCGTCATCTCTCTGGCGCCATCAGCACAATAATCCAAATCACAATTTTCATCTTGATTGATAATGTTAATGGTTGGTGGTGCTATTTGATCCCTAATAGCAAGCGCGGTAAATATGGCCTCAATACCGCCAGCAGCACCCAATAAATGCCCTGTCATGGATTTTGTAGAGCTCATCACGATATTATAGGCATGATCACCCAAGGCTAGCTTAGCAGCGTCAGTTTCTGCTTGATCACCCGCTGGGGTTGAGGTACCATGAGCATTGATGTAATCAATTTGTTCAGCATTAATACCTGCATTGCGCATGGCATTTGTCATACAGCGCGCTGCACCTTCACCACCTTTTGAAGGCAGGGTCATGTGATAAGCGTCACCACTCATGCCGTAACCTGAAACCTCTGCATAGATTTTTGCACCACGCGCTTTGGCGTGTTCGTATTCTTCTAACACCACCACACCGGCACCATCACCCAAGACAAATCCATCACGATCCTTGTCCCAAGGGCGAGAAGCAGTTGATGGGTCGTCATTACGAGTGGATAGGGCGCGAGCAGCAGCAAAACCACCCAAGCCACAATTGGTAGTTGACATTTCCGCACCACCTGCAATCATCACGTCAGCATCACCGTATTCGATTAAACGAGATGCATCGCCAATGTTGTGTGTACCAGTTGTACAAGCAGTGACAATGGCAAAATTTGGCCCTTTAAAACCATATTTGATCGACAGGTTGCCAGAGATCATATTAATGATCGAAGAGGGTACAAAGAAAGGCGAGATACGCTTAGCGCCTTTTTCTCTGAACAGGTCGGCTGTTTTTTCAATCGTACCAAGGCCACCAATGCCAGCGCCAATAGCAACACCAATACGCTCAGCATTTTCATCAGTCACTTCAATGCCAGAGTCCTCAAAGGCCTGAATGCCAGCAGCCATGCCATAATGAATAAAAGTATCCATTTTTTTAGCATCTTTAGGCTTTAGATAATCTGTAATATCAAAATCTTTAACAGAACCACCAAAAGTGACTGACTGACCTTCAGTTTCAATATTGGTTAAGGTGTTAATGCCAGATTGACCAGCCAGGATATTTTTCCAAGACTCTTCAATGGAATTTCCTACGGGAGAAACAATACCCATGCCAGTAATAACAACTCTTCTTTTGCTCATAATTGATACTCTTAAAAATTAAAAAAGGCGCTTAATTCATTGAAGAAAGCGCCTTATTGTTTAGCTAACTAAACGGAAGTTACAAATTATTGTTAACGTAGTCGATCGCTTGTTGAACAGTTGTAATGTTTTCTGCTTGATCATCAGGGATTTCACAGTCAAACTCTTCTTCAAGAGACATTACTAATTCAACAGTATCTAGAGAGTCCGCACCTAAATCATCAATAAATGAAGCGTTGTTATCAATATCACCACTTACGTCTAATTGCTCAGATACAACTTTCTTTACTCTTTCCTCAATGCTCATTTGTTACTTCCTGTTTGATTTAATAAAGTTATTATTTTATCTTTTATTGGCTATAAAACAAGCCTAAATTGCAAAAAAATAGAATTAATTTTGATAGCGTGTAGGATCGTCGATCCCTGCTTCAATAAAGCCGAGCTTTCGATATTCACAGGCGTCACACACACCACAAGCCTCTCCTTGTTCATTGGCCTGATAGCAGGTGGTGGTTTTGGAATAATCAACCTCTAATGACAACCCTTGTTGAATAATTTGAGCTTTATTAAGTTGAATTAACGGGGTGTGTATGGTGGTTTTATGGCCTTCAACACTTTGCTTGGTGGCCAAATTAGCCATTGTTTCAAACGCATCAATATAAGCTTGACGGCAATCTGGGTAGCCTGAATAATCTAGCGCATTAACCCCAATAAAAATATCTTGGCAATCCAGCACTTCGGCCCAAGCCAGTGCGTAGGATAGAAAAATAGTATTACGAGCAGGGACGTAGGTAACGGGTATTTCGTCGCTTTGTACAAAATCAGGCACTGCAATGGCGTCATCTGTGAGTGCAGAGCCACCAATATCTGATAGTGATATTTTCATAATTCGATGCTCTTTAGCGTCAAACTGGGTGGCAATATTGGCGGCAGCGTTTAGCTCAGATTTCTGTTTTTGACCATAGTCAAAACTAAGTGCATAACAGTCAAATCCCTTGGATTTTGCAATGGCTAATGTTGTTGTTGAATCTAGACCACCTGATAACAATACAACTGCTTTTTTTGAACTAGACATTGGCCAAATTGCCTTTTTCTTCCAGCCATTTTTTTCGATCACTGGCGCGTTTTTTACTTAGCAACATGTCCATGGTTTGATCAACTTGAAGTGGGTTGTCTAAGGTTAGTTGGATTAATCGTCGTGTATCAGGCAACATGGTAGTTTCACGCAATTGAGCCGGATTCATTTCTCCCAAGCCTTTGAAACGCTGAACTTGAATTTTAACGCGTTTATTGTCGTTTTCAATTTTACGAATAATACTATCTCGCTCACCATCATCTAAGGCGTAATAAACTTGCTTGCCTGCATCAATTCGATAGAGTGGCGGCATGGCGACATAAATATGACCCTCTTTAACCAATCGTGGAAAATGCTTGACAAATAATGTGCAAATCAAGGTGGCAATATGAGCACCATCGGAGTCAGCATCGGCAAGAATGCAGATTTTTCCATATCTTAAACCTGACATATCTTCACTATTAGGCTCTAAACCAATAGCAACACTAATATCATGAATTTCATTGCTGGCCAATACTTGCTCAGAGTCAACCTCCCAAGTGTTTAAAATCTTACCTCTAAGTGGCAAGATGGCTTGGTATTCTTTATCTCTAGCTTGTTTGGCGGATCCACCAGCTGAATCACCCTCAACCAAAAACACTTCAGTTTGTGACAGGTCGGTACTGGTGCAATCTGAGAGTTTTCCAGGAAGGGCAGGGCCACTAACAATTTTCTTGCGAACCACTTTCTTGTTAGTTTTAAGTCGTGCCTGCGCATTAGAAATGGCTAGTTGGGCGATTTGTTCAGCAATATCAGTATGTTGGTTGAGCCATAAACTAAAGGCATCCTTAACCACATTAGCAACAAACCCGGCACATTCTCTTGATGAAAGTCTTTCTTTGGTTTGACCGGAAAACTGTGGATCTAGAATTTTAATGGATAATACATAGGCAATTTTTTGCCAAACATCATCAGGCGTCAGTTTGATATTTTTTGGAATTAAATCTCTAAATTCACAGAATTCTTTTAAAGCATCCGTTAGACCTGATCGCAGCCCATTAACATGCGTACCGCCACCGACTGTTGGAATCAGATTAACATAACTCTCAGCCACAACATTGGTGTTATATTGAGTCCATGCAAGTGAACAGTTAAGTTGTTGTTCATCCGATGCAAAATCGACCACAAAAGGTTTTTCAGGTAGGCAGTCGAGCCCATCTAGCGTCATTGAAAGGTAATCTTTCAACCCTTCTTGATAGAGCCACTTATCTGTCGTGTCATCAATTTCATTATGAAAATTAACCTCAAGACCTGGACATAGTACAGCTTTAGAGCGCAGGTTGTGACGTAATTTCGTTGCTGAAAATTTGACTGTATCGAAAAATTGAGCATCTGGCGTAAACTTAACTTTGGTGCCCGTATTGCGCTTACCAACAGTTCCGATTACTTCGAGTTCGGTTTTTTTAAATCCATCTGAAAAAGTGATATAGTGTTCTTTGGCATTGCGCTTAATCCAAATTTCTACTGAGGTGGATAGGGCGTTAACCACAGAGATACCCACGCCATGTAGGCCACCTGAAAACTGGTAAGAATCATTAGAAAATTTACCACCTGCATGAAGTTTGGTTAGAATCACCTCAACACCAGACTGGCCTTCACCTTCGTGAATATCAACCGGCATACCTCGACCATTATCTTCAACCGATAGCGATCCATCTTTGTAGAGTACAACATTGATTTTATTAGCGTGGCCAGCAACTGCTTCATCAACACTGTTGTCAATAACTTCTTGTGCTAAATGATTAGGTCGTTCAGTTTCAGTGTACATGCCAGGGCGTTTGCGCACTGGCTCAAGCCCAGTTAAAACCTCAATCGAGGAAGAATCGTAATCACTCATATGTCGCCAACCCAAGAATATATCTGGCAAGTATCATACCAAAAAAAACCCCGTGAAAACGAGGCTTTTAAAAGCGACTTAACTCAATAAAAGAAATATCAAAGCTCAGCAGTTTCTAGGCTTAATTTAAGCTTTTGCATGGCTTTATTTTCAAGTTGGCGAACACGCTCTGCAGAAACACCGTACTTATCTGCTAGCGTATGCAAAGTGGCTTTTTGCTCTTGTAGATATCTAGATTGTAGGATATCCAGGCTTCTTTCATCAAGTGATGACAAGGCTTGATAAAGCTTCTGTTGCTGATTCTTTTGAGAGTCGTCAGTTAAGAGTAGTTGTTCAGGTGTTTGAGCGTCTTCATTGGTTAAATATTGCTCAGGTGCATTTGAATCTTCATCGTCAGTATTTTCAAAGGCAACATCGTTAAATTGCAAACGAGACTCCATCTCCAGCACGTCTTTACGTCGAACCCCTAAATCTTGAGCGATTTGATCTGCTTGATCATTATTGAGCGAGTTGTATATTTGTGCCTTAGCCTTCTTTAATTTAAAGAATAGTTTACGCTGCGCCTTGGTAGTTGCCACCTTTACAATTTTCCAATTCTTAAAGATAAATTCATGAATTTCAGCGCGAATCCAATAAACCGCAAATGATGCTAAACGTACATTTTTATGCGGATTAAAGCGTTTAACCGCCTTCATTAGTCCGATTGTACCTTCTTGAATTAGATCAGCTTGCTCTAGGCCGTAGCCTTTGTAGCCATGAGCAATGAAAGCAACAAAGCGCATATGTGATAGCACTAATTTTCTAGCAGCACTTAGATCATGCTGTTCATATAGCTGTATGGCAAGCTCATGCTCTTCTTCAGCAGTAAGAATCGGAGGGTATTTTTGAACGCCTAAGGCGCCAACTGTGCTCGTTGCCGGCAGTGCAAACTCTGTACTCATTAAAAAATAGTGATTAGTAAATATTATTAAGGATTAATATTATAGGTTAAATCAACGAGTTAAGCAAGGATTGGTGTTTAACTGATTGTTGCGACAACAATAACCGCTGTGAATGAATGATACTCAATAGCTCGTCCAATGCGGTGTCAAAGTCATCGTTTATCACTAGATAATCAAATTCATCATAATGTTGCATTTCACTCACCGCATCTTGCATGCGTCTGTTGATAATACTCTCGTCATCTTGGCCACGATCTGTTAAACGTTCGCGTAGTGCAGATTCTGATGGCGGCAAGATGAAAATACCAATGGCATTGTCAAAACTTTTTTTAACTTGTCTAGCGCCTTGCCAGTCAATTTCCAAAATAACATCAGTACCTGTTGCAAGCAAATCTCTAACAGTTTGCTTGGCACTGCCATAGTAGTTATCAAAGACTTGTGCAGATTCAATAAAACCACCATCCGCTTTAATTTGATCAAACTCATCTTTTGAGACAAAGAAATAATTCTTACCATGCACTTCACCAGGGCGCGAATTGCGCGTTGTGTGTGATACGGATACACATAAGTTTTGCGTTTGCTCAATAAGCGCCTTAACCAATGAGGTTTTGCCGCAACCTGAGGGGGCGGCTACAATAAATAAATTAGCCATTACGATTGAGGTGTATAGCCTTTAATGTCGTCAGCACCTTCTGCAGAAAAGAAAAATTTATCCATTTGTTCTTTTAGGTATTTTTGCGCATTAGCATCCATCATGCTTAAATTGTTTTCATTAATAATCATGGTTTGATGGTCAAGCCACTGTTGCCAACCTTGTTTTGACACATTGGCCAATATTCTTTGCCCTAATTCACCAGGATAGGGTGCACGCTCAAGTGCCTCAAGTTCTTCGTTTAATTTTACACAGTGGACGGTATTCATAATTTTCTCAAGTTAACGCCTAATAATTTTAGACTTAAAAAATAAACAAACACTGACAAGCAAATAGTGACACCTAGCATTGATATGCGCGAGAAGGCGTCAGCCGCTAAATAGGCGCCATTAGCTTGATCAAAGTTCAAAATAAAAACACCCATTATAAAGCTTGCTAAGGAAACTTTAAAAAACATTTTTATTAAATCATTAGAAAAATGAAAGATGTTTTGTTTGTTTAAATAAAAATAAAGCACAGAAGCATTGATTAGTGCAGAGAGCGATGTGGCAATTGCCAGGCCCACATGATCATAATAATAGCCTAATATAATGTTTAAAACAACATTTGAGATCATGGCGATAATGCCTGCTTTAACCGGTGTTTTGGTGTCGCCACGAGATAAAAAAACAGGTGCTAAAATTTTAACAGTGATAAAGGCCATAAGGCCTGATCCGTACGCCATTAAACTTAAGGCTGACTGCTGAGCAGCAAAAACACTAAAAGCATCATACTGGAATAGCGTAATAATCAAAGGTTCGGCCAGTAAAACCAGTCCTGCGCAAGCAGGCAAGCCTAAAATCAACCCTAGCTTTAATGCATAATCAATCGTTCGAGTAAACTGCTGAGTGTCTTTGTTGGCGTAATGCGTACTTAATTTAGCTAGCGCCACAGTGGCTAGTGCAATACCAATAAGCGCCAAAGGTAGCTCAAGCAATCGGTCTGAATAGTACAGCCAAGAAACACTACCACTAACTAAAACTGAGGCAATCATGGTGTCAATTAATAGATTAATTTGAGAAACAGAAACGCCGAATAATGCCGGAATCATGCGTTTTTTAAGTGTTTTAACTGATTGGTGGTCACCCTTGGTGAGTTTGGGTAATTTGTTAATTTTAAGCAAAAAAGGAATTTGAAATAATAACTGTAAAACACCACCAATTAACACACCCCAAGCTAACGCCATAATCGGCTCATCTAAGTACTGAGATAAATAGATGCTTGATAAAATCATACTTAGGTTGAGCAATACCGGAGTAAATGCCGGCACGGCAAATTGATCATAAGTATTTAAAATACTGCCAGAAAAGGCCACCAATGAAATTAACAATAAATAAGGAAAAGTAATCCTTAGCATGTCTGATGCTAAATTAAATTTGGTTAAATCTTCACTAAAATAAAAACCCCAGGCAAACATGAAAATGATCACTGGCGCTGCAATCACAGCAATCGCAGTGATAATAATAAGTATTTTTAAGAATTTAGTGCCTATGTGGTTAATAACACGTTGCACCTCTTGTTCAGATTGATTAACTTTGGCATCTGCTAGAATAGGGATAAAAGCTTGAGAGAAGGCACCTTCGCCAAATAATCGCCTTAAGAAATTTGGAATGCGAAAGGCTACTAAAAATGCATCTGTTAGGCCGTTTGCACCAAAATATTTTGCTATAAAAAAATCACGCACCAAGCCTAAAATACGTGACAAAAAAGTCATGGCGGTAACAACACCACTTGACTTTAAAAAGGATTTATCCATAAATTGGCGGCGTGCTATTCCTCAACCGGGCCACGCATAATACCCACTTTTGAGCCACGAATGCAATTAACAAATTGCATTACCTCTGGACTATCAGCCTCCGAAGCTTCAAGCTCATTAAGCATTTGATCAAGTAGGCGACCAGTAGACTCTCTGTAAACCACTTTAAAAGCACGTTTAATAGAAGCAATAGCACTCGATGAAAAGCCACGACGACGCATACCTTCGGCGTTAATACTGCGAACGCGAGTTTGAGTGCCGGAGGCCACCATGTAAGCTGGAATATCTTTGTTAACCTGACAACCCATGCCGATATAGGTGTGAATACCAATCATGCAAAATTGTTTAACCAGTGTAAACCCGCCCAAAATAGCCCAGTCATGTACACGAACATGGCCTGCCAAGGAGGCATTGTTAGACATGATAACATGATCACCAATTTGACAATCATGCGCAATATGAACATACGCCATTAACATGTTATTAGAGCCAACACGAGTGAGTGATTTTTCCTTTTCGGTACCACGATTAATGGTGCAAAATTCTCGAATAAGGTTTTCGTCACCAATGACCAAATTGGACTCTTGACCCTCTTCATAAGTGATATCTTGAGGGTCGCCACCAATCGAGGCGAATGAGTAAATATGGTTGTTTTTACCAATTTTGGTTGGCCCTTGAATCACAGCATGCGATTCAACAATGGTGCCTGAGTCAATTTCAACATTGGCACCAATAATCGCGTAGGCACAAATTTCAGCATTTTTATGAACCTTGGCACTTGGATCTACAATTGCACTTGGGTCTATCGCCATATCATTCTCCTCAAGAATTATTGGTTAATTAGCTAATCAGCAGCTTTTTGAGTACACATCAGCTCCGCTGTGGTAACCACTTTACCGTCAACGGTTGCTTGACATTTGAATTTCCACATGCCGCGCTTAACGGTCATTACTTCCACTTCTAATCGAAGTTGATCGCCTGGCTCAACCATACGTTTAAAACGCACTTTATCAACACCAACCAACATATAAATTTGCCCATCAATTGGCCTACCTACTTCTGATTTAAACGCCAATATGCCAGTGGCTTGAGCTAAAGCTTCAACAATTAAAACACCTGGCATAATTGGCTGAGCAGGAAAATGACCTGTAAATTGAGGCTCGTTAACCGTTACATTTTTTAAGGCAACAAGCGATTTGCCTACTTCTAATTCAAGTACACGATCAACCAGCAAAAATGGATAGCGATGTGGTAGATAATTCTTAACGTCTTGAATGTTCATTTCCATGGTTATTTTCCTTTTAAATGGTTAAGTTTGATGTTTAAATATTTTGTGATTTTATCAAGTTTTGTTAGCCAAACGCCAACAATCTGCCATTTTTTATGTGGCATGAGTGGCATGATGCCGGTATACATGCCGGCACTATTAATGTTTTTATCAACCGTACTTTTGGCATTAACAATAACGTCATCACAAATATTAAGATGGCCAACAATACCAACCATGCCACCAATCATACAGCGCTTACCAATTTTGGTACTGCCTGCAATGCCTGTGCAAGCTGCAATAACAGTATCTTCACCGATAACAACATTGTGGGCAATATGAATAAGATTATCTAGGCGAACGCCATCATGAACTATTGTATCACCCAAGGTGCCTCGATCAATGGCGGTGTTGGCGCCAATGGTTACCTGATTGCCAATGATAGTCCTACCCAAATGAGCAATCGCGTGCCAATGTTGCTGAATATCCCTAGCATTACCAAAACCTTCCGAGCCGATAACAACGCCAGAATCAATAACCACATTATTGCCAACTTGACACTGATGATGAACAACGCTATTAGCACCAATCGTTACATTGTTACCAATAATAACCCCGTCTTCAAGCACAACATTAGCGCCTATCGTGCAATTATCTCCGATCTGAACATTGTTACCAATAATAACGCTTGCATGAATGCCAGTCATGAGTGAATTTTCCAGTCTGAAATATTGCGATAATTTGGCAAATGCCACAGGCGCATCTTTAACGATAAGCGCATTAGTAGGGTGGGCATCCTTTAAAGACTGGTTAATGATCACTGCACCAGCTTGGGTGCTATCTAACTGGTCTGAATATTTGTTATTTGCCACATAGCTTAATTGGTCAGCTTGCGCTTGATCAATGCTAGCCAAGCCTAAAATTTGATGGCTTGCATCGCCGATTAATTCAGCATCAATCAGTGTTGCAATCTCCCCCAGAGTGCGCATTATGTAATAACTGTATTCATATAATTAAAAACTGGTGCCCAGTGTAAATTCAACCGTTTTGGTTTGGTCAGTTGATTTTTTAACCAGCGGCTTAGCGGCATAAATACCCAGTGGCCCAACTGGTGTTAACCAAGAGAATGCCACACCAGTAGACATACGTACATTATCTACGCTAAAACTCGAAGCTTTTTCCTCTACCGAGCCCACATCAATAAAAGCACTCATACGCATGTTTTCACTATCATTGATAAATTTCATTGGTGAAATAACAGAGGTACCTGCTAACAGTGATAACTCACCACCTTTGGCGGTTGTTGTACCTGTATAAGTTGCACCTAATGAGTTAAAGTCAAATCCACGAACTGAAGATGAACCACCGCCATAGTAACGTTTAAAGAATGGCAGCTCTTTATCACCATAGCCTTGTGCTAAACCTAGACTACCATTAAGCTTCCAGGTTATATCATTACCCAGTGGGTAGTAGCTTTTGTGAGACGCATCTAGCTTGTAGTATTGGAAGTCAGCAATGGGCAAAGTTAGATCAAAACTAACGTTATTTTTACTACCTTCAGTTGGGTAATTGAAATTATCCAGTGTATTGTTTGACCAATGTAGGTTTGTTTTTACCTCAGTGCTATCATTACTAGCACATTGTGCAACTTCTTGCGTTGCAAAAGTTGCACCACAAGTAATGTCACGACTTGAGATACGTAGATCTGCACCAATACGGGTCTCTTCAGTAAGCGGAATGCCATAACCTAGACTAGCACCAACTTCATTGGTTTTGTAAGAGGATACATCAAGCGCTGTACCATCAACATCTTTAGTAAATATACCGTAACTGATAGAATGCTGATCTTCAGTAAAGTATGGGTCAGAGAAATAAAAACTCATTTCCTGTACCGCTTCAGAATTAGAAAGGGCAGCATTGAGTGTGTTACCCGTGCCTAGGAAATTATTCTCTTTAATGCCCATGTTGAACGAGGCGCCTGAGCTGTTTGAGTGCGACAAACCAACAGAAAAAGTACCAGTTTTGGTCTCCTCTACGCTGAAATGCAGGTTAATTTTGTCATTAAAATCTTTAAGCTTTGATACTTCCATCTTGACATCCGAGAAGAAGCCTAAGCGTTTAATCTTTTTAATGGATTCATCCAGCTCTGTATTTGAATATAAGCCGCCTTCATTAATACCAATTTCACGACGAATTACTTCATCTTGCGTTCGGGTATTGCCAACAATGGTGATTCGATTAATATAAACTTTTTTATTAAGTGCAACATCAATGGTTAAATCAATTACGTGAGATTCTTTATTTTCAGTGGTTATTGGATTAATTTTGGCAAACGCATAACCCTGATCAGCAAACACGTCAGTGATGGCCTGAATACTTTCAATGACTTTTTTACGCTCAAAAGTATCACCTGAGTTAATGGTCAGTAACTCATTTAAGGTTTCAATGGATTGATTAAGCAGATCACCAGTGAAGCTAATGCCGCCAACCTTATACTGCGCACCTTCGCTAATTTGAATGTCAATATCAATGTTTTGCTTATCGTCAGATAACGTAGTTTGGATTTTGTTAACTTTAAAATCTAAGTAGCCTGAATTAATATACAAGGATTTCATCGCCTCTACACCTGCATCAAGTGCCACTTTAGAAAAATGATCTTTTTCAGTGAAGTAGTTCATTAAGAAGAAATCAGCTTCGCCAATATCAAACAAATCAAGCAGGTCGTCTTCGTCATGAATATTACCACCAGAAATTTTCATTGAAGTGATTCTAGCAACATCGCCTTCATGAACGTCAAGCTCAATACCCACTCTATTTTGAGCATCTACTTCGATTTTTTGACTAATATTAATGCCGTAATAACCTTTGGCAATATAAGAAGCTTCAAGTTGCGCGATTAATTTATCAAGCTGTCTTTTGTTGAAAATCTTACCTTGAGACAAATCCATATTTTTAAGGATTTGAGCTAATGCCTCTTCATCAATCACTTTGTCAGAATAATTAAGTACATCAACATATTTGATATGAGGATTTTCTGTTAAGACAATTTTTAAAATTTGATCATCTTGTGATACCTCAATGTCTTTAAAAAAACTGGTCTTGTATAAGTCGCGAATAATTTGTCCAGACACTTGATTGTTGTAATCGTCGCCAACTTCAACCGGCAGATAGCTTAATACTGTGCCTCGTGAAATGGAGTCTAGACCTAAAATTTCGATACTTTTGATCGAATCAGCAAGAGCAGTTGATGAGCCAAAAAGACTGGCGGAAACTAATAATTGAAGGGCGGTTTTTTTCATAATATTCATTCGATTACAATAAACGTATCAAGTCATTATACAGCGCAACAAGCGTTAATGACAAAATAACAAACAGGCCAAATTTGGCAAAAAATTGTTGCACTGTGTCAGAGACAGCGGAACCTTTGATCATTTCAATTAAATAAAAGAATAAGTGTCCGCCGTCTAATAAAGGGATCGGCAGCAAATTTAACAACCCTAAGCCGATACTAATTAAAGCTAAAAAAGACAAAAACGGGGTTAGACCAACCTCGGCACTCTTGCCTGCATAATTGGCAATGCTAACTGGCCCGCTGATTTGATCAATCGACGCCTCACCCACAATCATTTTCTTAATCATTTTCAAGTTGAGTAGTGTTAATTGGTAAACCTTATCAGTTGCAGCAAATAGTGCATCTATCGGATTTTTTTGAATCAACACCTGCCAATCTTTTAAATATTGATCGGGCAAGCGCACACTCACACCAGCTTTTGGCGTATCACCAATTAACCTAGGAGTTAGAATTAAAACGAGTAGTTGGTCGTTGCGATTAACTTTTAGTTCAATCAGTTTAATAGGCTTGTGCTGAATAATTTTTACAAAATCTTGCCAATGATTTATAGTGCTAGCATTAGCTTGAACAATAAGATCTCCCGTTTGTAAACCAGCCTTATGAGCGGCTGAATTCGGTGAAACTTGATCGATAACAGCAGGAATGCTTGGTGTGTCAAACTCAAAACCCAAGTAATGATTAATGCCTTGTTCGGGGTTGGCTAAAAAATCATCAGATAGGTGCAACTCATGCGTTTTTAGGTTTGATTGCAATGAGCGTGTTTGAATGGTTAGTGGCTGTGTGTCAACAGCTTGAACAAACTGCATAGAAAAATCAGCAATACTGGGCGTTGGTGTGTTGTTGATAGCTAGTAATTCATCACCCACTTCAATACCAGATTGAGCAAATGCACCTAATGGTGTTGTACTGCCAACTACTGGCCTTACACCAGTTACGCCCATAATAAAGATTAGCGTGTAGAGTAGAATGGCAAGTAAGAAATTAGCAATAGGACCCGCGGCAACGATAGCAAAACGCTGATAAACAGACTTTTGGTTAAAGGCGCGATGTCGCTCAGATAGGTCAACGCTCGCCTCACGCTCATCCAACATCTTAACAAAACCACCCAACGGAATTGCACACAGAGTAAATTCCGTTTCACCTCGCTTAAATGATTTTACCACCTTACCGAAGCCAACAGAAAATCTTAAAATTTTAACGTCAAATTGTTTAGCGACCCAATAGTGACCATATTCATGAATGGTGACTAAAACGCCAATAGTGAGCGCAAAAGACAGTAGGGCGGTTAAAAAACCCATGTTATTTTATAGCTGTGAGTGCGTGTGTCCCGCCGCTTTAAGTCTTGCCAGGTAGTTTGACCATAACTCATCTTTACTCATGGCTAGTTTGTATAGGTGTTCCCAAGAGTAAATACCACTATCATGACCATCGTTAAAAAATAAAATAATCGCATAATTGCCGGTTGGTTCAATGCGATCAATTTTGACGTTTTCTTTATCGAGTTGTAAGGTTTCTTGGCCTGGCCCATGTCCAACCACTTCAGCAGATGGCGAGTAGACTCTTAAAAATTCAGTAGGTAGTGGGTAATCAATACCGTTAAAAGTTAGCGTTAATATGTTTTTGTCTTTATTAAGAGTGATATTGCTTGGTGTTTGCATGGGATATTTTTGTGTATAAAAGTTTGCATATTTTATCAGAACTAAGGTTTTTATTAACCAAGTAAATTCGCATCATAAGTGCACAACTAAGTTTAATTAGCAATGGTGTATTTTG
>JACKQG010004065.1_pt1 | contig 17266 bp, 17 predicted proteins | sample 8237621 | NCBI WGS metagenome assembly JACKQG01 (sample SAMN15677084, study PRJNA649215) | marine metagenome | biome: marine; feature: Black Sea; material: saline water; isolation source: suspended particulate matter (SPM) from the Black Sea western gyre | collected 2013-06-09/2013-06-10 | depth...
TCTTGCTTAGGCCTCTTAGGACGCGGGTTCGATTCCCGCCGCCTCCACCATTTTTTGTTGCGCAACAGCGTAGAAGCATGGCCCCGTTTTGACTACTATTTAGTCGTGCCTTTTAGCCATCGCCGTTTGTTGTTTACGTTGTTGCCATTTTTGTTGGCCAGTGTTTCTTGCCAAGTTAATCCAACTGCGGCTATTCGTGATTTAGCTGCCATTCACGACCCAATCAGTTGGCAACCAATGGCTAATTCCGAGGTCGAAAGTTTGTATAAAATTTCAGATCATCGCCAACTCGAAGAAGCAATTTTGGTCAACCTCGGTGGCATCAATTCACAACAATTTAGCGAAGCCTTTGAACTTAGTTCTTGGATGCTAATAATGTTAACCCACGATGAAAACCCAGCCGCGCGGCGCCAGTCTCTAGCGATTCTCGGAAATTTATCAGGAGCTTGGATCTCGCAAAACCAAGCTTGTGATTACCCTGAAGGTAGTCTCGATATTGAGACAGGCATCCACTTGCTTGCCAACGCCAGTAATGGTGCAGAACTCGAGGCCGCTTGCTTGTCCATGCTAAATTCAGCCACGCCAGATGTATTTGTTGCTGCTCGCATCATGGCCGCTTTAGGTCGCACTATGCACTTATTTGCCGTTGACGAAAAGCGTAACCTTGCTGTTACATCACTTGCTTTGCGCATGGCAAAGACAGCAATTGTTGCCTCTTTATTGGACAGCGACAGCGACATTTCTCAAGCTGCGCAACAAACCTTAGATATCCTCGACCAACATTCTCAATGAAATCTTATTTGTCGATAGTTGTCAAGGTCGCAATCGCTGCCGCATTGATTTACTTTATTCTACAGCAAGTTGACTTTGCGCAAATTGTAGAAATAATCAAGGGCGCCGACATTCAAATGTTGTTTGCTGGCACCGTTTGTTGGCTTGTACTTTGCTTACTTGGTGCATTGCGTTGGCGGTGGTTGGCAACAGCAGCAAGCGTGCCGCTGTCTTATGCGCATAGTTTAAGGTTGGTTTTTATCGGATTTTTCTTCAACAATGTTATGTTTGGTTCTACCGGCGGTGATTTAGTGCGGGCGTACATGGTTACTCAAGACATGACAGAAAACCGCTGGCGAGCTGTGCTTTCCGTCATCGTTGACCGCGTCATTGGGCTATTCGCTTTACTGAGTATTGCTAGCGCAGTGTTATTAAGTTTTGAAGCTGCTATGCCTCAACGGTTCGCAGAAATACCTGGCTTGTACACCATGCGCCGTTTAGTGGTTTTATTTGTCATTGTTTTCGTATTCTCGGTGTTGGTTTACATGTCAGCAAGGGCGCGGCGTTTTCTGCGAGTTAAACAAATAGTTTCTAAGTTGCCGATGCAAGGGCTAATTGAAAAAATTCACGATGCGCTTTCTTTGTATCGCACACATTATCCCGCGGCAATTAAAGCCTTTCTCGTTTCGCTACCATTGCAGCTTGCAGGCATCTCAGCTTTTTACTTTATAGCAACCGCGCTCGGTTCAAGCCTTAGCATGCGCGACCAATCCATAATTTTCCCATTAGTTCAAACTGCTTCTGCAGTGCCAATCGCACCAGCCGGATGGGGGATTGGCGAACAACTCTACGGTTGGTTTTTCGAACGCTTTGGCGACACCCTCGCCATCGGTGTCGCAGCTTCGGTGCTGTTCCGCCTCATAACCCAAATTGGATTCGGAGTAGTCGGCGGACTAGTCTGGATTTCTTCATCCTACCGCCGCAATAATTAATCAATGAGTTTAACAGTTTTTGGATCTATCGGCCGCGACGACATCTCAACTCCTGCCGGCTCGGTAACTGGGGTTGTAGGTGGATCAGCAATTTACTTTTCTCTGGCAGCGTCTTTGTTCACAAAAGTACGACTAGCTGCCAACATCGGTAACGACTTCCCTGACGAAGCCTTTGACATTCTGCGTCAGCGCCAAACTGATTTGGCAGGCTTGCAGTTGTTCCCGGATAAAAAAACTTTTCATTGGTCAGGAAGTTATAGCGGAGACATGAACGAGGCCGAAACTTTAGCGACCGATTTAAATGTTCTCACCGAGCCACCATTGGTGCCGTCCGCGTATACCGACAGTCGATTTTTGTTTCTGGCTAATATGGCGCCAGAAACTCAACTACAAATTTTGGATAGTTTCCCCAACTCAATCGTGTTCGCAGACACTATGAATTTGTGGATTGACATAGCGCGTCCTCAACTCGAAGAATTGCTAGGCAAGATTGACGGGCTAGTCTTGAATGATGGCGAGGCGCGAATGCTTAGTGGCGAGCAGAATTTGATTGTTGCGGGTGCGGCACTGCAAAAGATGGGCCCTAAGTTTGTAATTATCAAAAAGGGCGAGCACGGTGCCTTCCTCTTTACCCCAGAAGAAAGATTTGGACTACTTGCTTATCCAATTAGTGAGGTGGTCGATCCAACTGGCGCAGGTGATTCTTTTGCTGGCGGCATGATGGGGGCCTTAGCTGCAGCAGGTGATTTGAGCGCTAAATCAATTCATCGGGCTATGGCTTATGGCACTGTTTGTGCATCTTTTACCGTTCAAGATTTTTCTGTTAGGGCTTTAGAAGGCGTTTCTATGCCTGAAATAGAGGCGAGATATCAAGAATTCGGTGAATTCCTGTCCTTTTCAGAGGATTTCGCGTGTCGTTAGGGTTATTTGGGCGTCTTCAGAGAAAATAGATAATTTCCCTTGAAACACCTAACAAAAGCCTTACACTAATGACTACACAACTCACAAATAATAACGTGGTAAAAAAATCAACTAAAAAATCAACATCTTCTGCAGCGAAGCAAAAGGCAATAGCCGAGGCTCTAGCTGCTGTACACAAAGATCACGGTACCGAAGCAGTAATGGATTTATCCGTTACCGGCAAGGCGCCAATCTCAGGCGTCCTTACAGGTAGCTTGGGGCTCGACGCCGCTCTTGGTGGTAAAGGTCTGCCGCGCGGTCGCGTAGTAGAGCTATATGGCCCAGAATCTTCTGGTAAATCAACTCTTGCGATGTCGGTAGTAGCCGAAGCGCAAAAGAAGGGTGGCTTCTGTTTATTCATCGATGCCGAGCACGCATTCGATCCAGAATATGCGCAAAAATTGGGTGTTCAGCTCGATGGCGACAAATTTATGTTGTCTCAGCCATCAACAGGTGAAGAAGGACTCGATATTTGCGAAAAGTTTGTTAAGTCAAACGCTGTCGATGTTGTAGTAATCGATTCTGTGGCGGCTTTGGTGCCGCAAGTAGAAATGAAAGGCGAGATTGGCGATGTATTCGTTGGCGTACAAGCGCGAATGATGTCACAGGCTTTACGTCGCCTAACAACTGTAATTGGTAAAACAGACGCTGTGGTTATTTTCATTAACCAGCTGCGTGAAAAGATTGGTGTAATGTTCGGCAATCCAGAAACTACTCCTGGCGGTCGTGCACTTAAGTTTTACAGCTCGGTGCGCATTGATATTCGCCGCATTGGGGCTATCAAAAACGGCGATGCCATAATTGGCAACCGCACCAAGGCCACAGTCGTTAAAAACAAGGTGGCGCCTCCGTTCCGTCGCGCCGAGTTCGACATCCTCTATACCGAGGGCATCTCAACTTCTGGCGATTTGATCGATTTAGGCCTACAGCACGGTTTTGTCACCAAAGCCGGTGCCTGGTTCAGCTATAAGCACCCTGATAAAGAGGCGATTCGTCTCGGTCAGGGTCGCGAGTCCGTTCGCACAATTTTGAATGAAAACCCAGAATTAGCAGCCGAACTTGATTCTCTTATACGCGAGCAGTTAAATCCGGTTAAAATAGAAGCTCCCAAGTCTTCAGATGCCTCATCTGAAACACCGGCCAAAAAGCCAGCAGCTCCAAAAGCCAAGGCGGCCGCAAAATAAACCCTCTTAGTCCTTACCGGTATGAGCAAACCTACAACGGTTGCTGAAATCCGCGAGGCGTTCCTTGGTTTCTTCGAAGCCAAGGGACATCTTCGTTTAGATTCAGATTCCTTAATTCCTTCCAATGACCCGACCTTGTTGTTTACAGGTGCGGGGATGAATCAATTCAAAGACGAGTTTTTAGGAAAGGGTCGTGATATGCAGCGGGCTACTACTTCACAAAAGTGTATCCGTGTTCCCGATTTAGAAAATGTGGGGACCACGCCACGCCACCATACTTTCTTTGAGATGCTTGGCAACTTTTCATTCGGCGATTACTTCAAAAATGAAACCATCCCATGGGAGTGGCAATTCTTCACCGAAGTGCTCGGCTGGGATCCAAATCGGTTTGTAGTTACAGTTTTCGAAGACGACGACGAAGCCTTTAAGCTATGGAATGAAGTGGTTGGTCTTGATGCTGAGCGCATCTACCGTTTGGGAGAGAAAGAAAACTTTTGGCCATCTTCAGCTCCTTCCAAAGGCCCCAATGGGGTTTGTGGTCCGTGTTCTGAAATCTACTGGGATAGTGAGCCCGAGCAACCTTTTCCAAGCAACGATGGCCTAGAAGAATTGCCCGACCGTTTTGTTGAAGTGGGCAACTGCGTATTTACGCAATTCGACCGCCAAGATGGTGGACAATTAAATCCTTTACCGAACAAAAACATTGATGTTGGTTTAGGTTTAGAACGCTTGGCTGCTGTTGCGCAAAACGCTGTTAACAATTTCGAGACAGACCTTTTTAAGCCATGCCTTGATTTGCTACATGAGCTAACCGGCCGCGAGTATTTAACCGAATCAGCAGACGGTGTGCGTATGCGTCGCATTTCTGATCATGCACGCGCTGTGTTTTTCTGTATTGCCGATGGTGCAGTTCCTGCGCGTGATGGTCGGGGTTATGTAGTGCGCAAGATTTTACGCAGAGCAGTTCGCGACGGCATCGAAATGGGAATTGAGCATAATTTCTTATCGTTGTTACTACCGTGTTTTCAAGCAACAATGGGTGAGCACTACAAAGAGCTAATCAGCCTCCAAGACACGATTACTGCTATGTGTGATGGTGAAGAGGCGCGCTTCAGAGATGTTTACAATACTGGCATCGAGCGCCTTAATGTAGAAATTGAAGCGTTGAAAGAGCAGGGTGCGTCCACCTTCCCTGGCGAAACAGCTTTTGAATTGCACGACACTTTTGGTTTCCCTTTAGATACCACGATTGTAATTGTGCGCGACGCCGGTTTAGAAGTTGATGAAGCCGCCTTTGATGCTGCAATGCAGGCACAAAAGAATCGCGCTCGCGAGGGTAGTGATATTTCCGCCGATGTCTTTAGCCAGTCATTAGGCAGCCAATTGCTTGAGGCTAAGATTGGTATCACTGAATTTGTCGGCTACGACTGCTTTGTTCTTGAGTCTACTATTCAAGCATTTCACCAAGCCAATGGTCTGCTGCAGCGAATAAAAACAGGCGAACAGTGTTCTGTTTTGCTTGGTTCAACACCGTTTTACGCCGAGGGCGGTGGGCAAGTCGGAGACAACGGTTTCTTGAATTTAAATGGCAAGCCGGCATTTCGCGTAGATACTACTTCCCAAGTAGATGGGTTTTATTTGCACACTGGGGTAGCGCTTTGCGATTTAAGTGTTGGCGATTTAGTATGTGCTGAAATTGATTTGGCCAATCGTCAGTTAACTCAGGCTCACCATAGCGCTACACATTTACTGCATGCAGCAATGAAAGAGATTGTCGGAAGCCATGTTAACCAGGCTGGCTCTAAAGTTAGTCCAACTGGCTTGCGTTTCGATTACACTCATCCCAATGCTTTGGGGTCTGATTTGATTGCGCAAATAGAAATGCGGGTAACAGAAGAAATCTTCAATGCCTCAGATCTCGAAATATCATTATCGAGCCTAGCCGCTGCTAAAGAGGCGGGTGTTACTGCGCTATTCGGTGAAAAATACGGCGACGAAGTGCGTGTGGTAGACGTCCCCGGTTTTTCAACAGAGCTGTGCGGTGGCTGTCATGTGCCTAACACTGGTGCAATCGGATTGTTTCGTGTTGTGTCTGACCGCGCCCTGTCGTCTGGTGTTCGACGCATTGAAGCTGTGGCCTCGTACCTGGCTGTTGAAGCAGTACAAAACGAGAGGCAGATCATCAACGAGCTTGCTGCCGAGCTTAAAAGCCCCGTGAACAATCTTGTCGAGCGCACTTTGCAACTGAAAGAAGAATTGAAGAAAGCAAAGATAGCTAAAGTCGTTGCCTTGCCAAGTTCAGACGATGTTTTAGTTGGTTTAGGGCAAGACAGTTCTGTTTTTGCCTCGCAGCATCTTGCAAACTTAAAGGCTGAAGACTTGCGCAAAATTGCTGATTCTTTAAAAGGCAAGGCAGTGCATGATGTGGTTCTGCTTACAGGCGGCAACGATAAAGACGTTCCTTTTTGCCTGTTAGTTAAAAGCGACTCTAACTACAATGCAGGCGAGCTTGCCAAAAAATTTGGCGGCTTTGTGCGTGGTGGTGGCGGTGGCCGCAACGATTTCGCTCAGGGTAAGGGCTCAGATGGCTCTAATTTAGCCGTAGCAGTAGAAAATCTTTTCACAGCAATCACGTCTTGACCAAAGCAACCGAATCTGCGAAAATACGCAGCTCAAAACCCAATGGGGTAACAGAAAAATGGCAGTTCCAAAGAGAAAACACTCGAAATCACGTGCTCGTAAGGGTCGTGCGGCAGTACAGGCACCAAACATTCCACTTCGTGCTTGTTCAAGATGTGACGCTGTAGGGCGTCCACACACTGTTTGTGACAACTGCGGCCACTATGCTGGTCGCGAAGTCATAGCTAAAGACGAGTTTTAAACCGCATGCGTATTGCGGTCGATATGCTCGGTGGCGATTATGCGCCCGACGAGCTTGTTAAGGGTGTATCCCAAGCCTTGAACGATGGGCATTTTGTTGCAGATGAATTGCTACTAGTTGGCCCTAAAGATCGCATCGAATCCCAGCTGGTTCAACTTGGTGTTGATATCGCGCCAGAAATTATTCACACCGATACCTTCATCGGAGGGCATGAAAAGCCTATTGAAGGTATGCGCTCTAAGCCAGAGGCCTCCATCTTGCAGGCAGTCGCCGCTTGTCGAGACGGAAGAGCAGGCGGTATTGTTGCTTTCGGAAATACAGGTGCGGCAGTTGCTGCTTCTACGATAGGCTTAGGTTTGTTGCCGGGCGTGCGTCGTCCCGGAATAGCTGTGACTCTTATTGGTGCTAATGGCAAGTTCGTTTTACTTGACGCAGGTGCAAACCCTAGTCCAAAGCCTGAGCACTTATTTCATTACGGTTTAATGGGTGCGGCTTTTTCTAGAGATATGCATGGTCACTCTAACCCAGCTATCGGTCTAATGAATATTGGCGGCGAGGCATCAAAGGGGTCTCCTCTGCTGCAAGATGTTCACCAGCGCTTCTCGCAGTCTCCAGACCTCAACTTCATTGGTAACGTCGAAGGCAATGAATTGTTTTCAGGTGCCGCCGACGTCCTTGTAACTGATGGTTTCGTCGGAAATATGGTCCTTAAAGTTGTCGAGGGATTTGGCGAACGTGTAATTCAGGTCGGGCGTGAAGAAGGTTTCGATGCGCAAATGAAAGGTGTTGTGCGTAAACTTCTTGGTGTATCTGATTTTTCTGAGGCGGGTGGTGCAAATCTACTCGGAGTTAACGGGGTGGTCTTAATTGGCCATGGTCGCTCTAAGGCATCTTCCGTTTTGCCTGCGCTAGAAGTAGTTCGCGCAGATATTAGAGCAGGAGTAAACCAACATATTGTTGAATCTCTACAAGCGCACGCTCAAAATAGCTAACTTACATGAGTAACCTCAACACCGATGTCGGTATTGCTGGCTTAGGCTACGCAATTCCTGAACGCCGCGTAGACAATAACTACTTTACGCGTTTTGTCGAAACGTCCGACGAGTGGGTAGTTCAACGTACAGGCATTAAAGAGCGCCGTTGGCTAGAAGATCACCGCAAGCCCTCCGATCTTTTTACTGATGCTGCTGCCGCAGCAATTACTGACAGTGGCTTATCCGCCGAAGACATTGATCTTATTGTTCTTTGTACCGTTTCAGGCGACCAACAAGGTATTCCTGCTAGTGCTTGCATCGTGCAAGAAAACCTTGGCTGCAAAAATGCAGGCGCCTTTGATATTCAAGCTGCCTGCGCAGGCTTTGTCTATGGCCTCTCCATCGGAAGCCAGTTCATCAAAGCTGGTACTTACAAGAACGTGTTGGTAATCGGTGGCGAAGCTCTTTCTAGAATCGCCGACATTTACGACCGCAATTCTGTAATTATTTTCTCTGATGGTGCTGGTGCAGCTGTACTGCAGCCACATTCAGTTTGCCAGCAGGGATTAATCGAAGATTTAACCTTAGGCGCAGATGGCTCTGGGGCACAATTCATCTCGCGGCCTCGTGGTGGTGGCTCTGAGCCAATTACCCCAGAGATACTCGCCGAGGGCACCCACTTGATTCGTCTTGAAGGCAGGGCCGTCTACAGGTTTGCTGTTTCACGCATGGTTAAGTTGATGAAGTGGGGCATGCAAGATCAAAACCCTGACGACCTAGGTCTTATGGTGCCTCACCAAGTTAATCGTCGCATCCTTGAAAAGGCAATGGAGATGCTCGACATTGACGAGAACAAAATGTTCATCAACATCGATTTTTACGGCAATACCTCTGCCGGCTCAGTACCTATTGCACTAACCGAAGCTCGCGATCAAGGTCGCCTAGAAAAAGGTAAATTAATTGTGCTTGCTGCGTTTGGTTCCGGCCTTACTTGGGGTGGTGCTCGTATTCGCTGGTAATCAATTATTATGAAGTACTCTCTTATCTTTCCAGGGCAGGGCGCTCAATTTGTTGGTATGGGGCAAGATTTCGTCGAAAACTCAGCGGCAGCCCAAAGAGTTTTTGCCGAAGCAGACGATGTGCTTGGTTATAGCTTGTCCGACATTTGCTTTAATGGGCCTAGTGAAAAACTTACTGCGACAGATATTGCTCAACCAGCTATTTACACCTGTTCAATAGCTGCGTTAGCCGCATTCAAAGAGGTCCAGGGTGCAGATATCGCAGTGCAACAAACTGCCGGATTGTCCCTTGGCGAATATACTGCAATGTGTGCTGCCGAAGTATTTAGTTTTGCAGCTGGTCTAAAGCTAGTTCAAATACGTGGTCGCGCGATGCAGCAGGCATCCGAAGCTAAGCCTTCTTCAATGACATCAGTGATGGGCCTCGAGCGGGGCGTACTCGACGAACTATGCCAGCAAGCTGCCGCTAAAACAGGGCAAGTATGTCAAGTTGCTAATCTTAATTCTCCGGGGCAGGTTGTTGTCAGTGGCGAAATTTCTGCTCTTGATTTACTTGAACAAATTGCCAGCGATGCTGGTGCCAGGCGAGCGATCAGACTAAGCGTTGCAGGCGCTTTTCATTCCGAAGTTATGCGTCCTGCTGCAGATGAGTTGGCCGCTGCCTTAGCCGAAACTGATTTTGTTACGCCAAGATGTAAAGTCTGGCAAAATGCCACGGCGATGGCGTCGACAGATGTTGAAGTATTAAGAGAAAACTTAAAGCAACAACTTTGCTCGCCGGTGTTATGGCAAGACTCTTTTGCGGCTATGTCGCTAGATGACGACAGTCATTTTATTGAGCCTGCGCCCGGAAAAGTTCTTACGGCAATGGCACGAAAAATCAACCGTCAGGCCAGGGTTTCCGCGCTTCACGAATTCACCACAATTTCAGATATAATCTCATGATGCAAAATTCTCTTGAAGGAAAAAACATACTTGTAACTGGTGCCTCTCGTGGCATCGGACAGGCGATTGCCGTGCATTGTGCCAAGCTTGGTGCTAATGTGGCTGGCTTAGCAACTAGCACTGCAAATCTTGAAAGCACTGCGACTGCAATTAGTGAAATTGGTGGTAATTTTCTCGCTCTTGAAGGAGACATTTCCCAGGCATCTACGGCAGATTCTGCGATTGCGGCTGTAGTAGAACTGTGGGGGTCACTCGATGGCCTAGTTGCCAATGCCGGAATTACCCGTGACAACCTGTTGCTGCGCATGAAGCAAGAAGATTTTGATGCAGTAATAAACACTAACTTAGGTGGCAGCTTTCATTTGCTAAAAGCAGCCACTAAGCCAATGATGCGCAACAAGGGTGGTAGCATCATTTTCATTGGTAGCGTTGTTGCGTCTACCGGCAATGCCGGACAGGCCAACTATTGCGCTGCAAAAGCTGGCCTGCATGGCCTGGCTCGCTCAGCGGCCATCGAATTAGGATCACGAAACATAACAGTTAATGTGGTCGCTCCCGGTTTTATCGCCACTGATATGACGCGCGAGCTTCCTGAGGCCGCAAAAGAGGCTATGACCAGCAATATTGCCCTCAGACGGCCAGGCACCCCTGAAGACATTGCAGGGCTTAGCGCCTTTCTTTTAAGCCCAGCAGGATCGTACATTACAGGGCAAGTAATGTTGGTCGATGGTGGGCTTTCATTAGCCTAGTGGCAACACTATAATTTCCCTCCCACGGGGATTACCCCGCCTCTTGCTTTACGCAATAAACCTAAGACAAAATTAATACCGTGACTAACATCGAAGAAAAAGTTTACGAAATCGTCTGTGAGCACATGGGTGCATCACGTGACAAGCTAGCTCTAGAGACAAGCTTTATCAATGACCTCGGCGCTGACAGCCTCGACACTGTAGAACTCGTAATGGAATTCGAGTCTGCTTTCGACATTACTATTCCAGACGAAGACGCTGAAAAAATTCAGACTGTGGGCAACGCGATTTCCTACATATCGTCAAAAGCTAGCTAGTAGTTTTTTATACTAAAATGACTGATTCTCCGCGAAGAGTAGTCATCACAGGTATCGGTGCGCTAACGCCTTTGGGCATTGGCGCACCCTTACTTTTTGACTCACTGTTGAAGGGCAAGACTGGCTTTCGAAATATCGAGCGCTGGGATACCACAAATTTTACGACTAAATTCGCCTCAGAAATTCGCGGATGCGTTTACATCCCCGACGAGCACTATTCAAAACGTGATCAAAAGCGAATGGATCCTTTTGCGCAAGTTGGCTTAATTGCTGCGCGCGAGGCATGGGCTGATTCAGGCCTCGATAAAGACACTATCAACTCTACGCGAAGTGGTGCTATCCTTGGCACTGGTATTGGTGGTATTCAAAGTGTACTTGATCAGCAAAAAGTCCTCGAAGAAAAGGGGCCGCGCCGCGTGACGCCTTTCTTTATATCAAATACTATGGCCAACGCTTTGTCGGCTAATGTAGCAATCGAATTTGGATTGCAGGGTGCTTGTTTTTTAACTGCTAGTGCATGTGCTTCAAGTGGGCACGCTATCGGCATGGCATTTCGCGAAATTCGTACAGGACGTGCAGATGTAATGGTGACTGGTGGCTCAGAAACCACAACTAATGCGCTCTGCTTGGCTGGCTTTAATTCATTAAAGGCCTTGTCTACTCGCAATGACGATATTCAACGTTCATCGCGGCCATTCGACCGCGACCGTGACGGATTCGTTATGGGTGAAGGCGCCGGTGCCTTGATTATCGAATCGCTCGAGCATGCTCAGGCGCGTGGTGCAAAAATCTATGCTGAAATTGCGGGCTTTGGGCAAACTGACGATGCTGGGCATATTACAGCTCCTGATGCAACTGCTCAACGTCCTGCTGCTGCTCTTTCGCAAGCGATGGCTAATGCATCTATTAATAACGACGAAGTTAGTTATATCAACGCGCATGGCACTTCAACTATGATGAATGACATGATCGAAACTCGCGCGATTAAACTTGCACTCGGTGAAGATAATGCTAAAAGGGTCGCTATTTCGTCTTCTAAATCTATGCTTGGCCACCTTGTTGGTGCTGCTGCAGCAGTCGAAGCGATTGTTTGCACGCATACATTAAGCCAGGGAGTAGCTCACAAAACAAACAACCTCGAGAACCCCGACATCGAGAATGGTTGCGATCTTGATTACATACCTGATCAACCACGTGAAGCAGATTTCAAAACGGCATTGTCTACCTCTTTAGGTTTTGGCGGTCATAATGTTTGTATCGCGTTCCGTAAGTTCGAAGGCTAAATTTGCAAATGAGCGTTAACGACGAACTAAGTAGCCGTGGCATTGAGGGTGTTTTTACTCGTGCAAATGCCATAGGCGATTCCGCAGTTGCGGCTTTAACCTCCGAATTGGCTGAGATTGATTTCGAAATGCTTGACAGGCAACGGGCCGCCTTGCAAGAAGAGTTGCAGCTAGATACATCTGCAATTTCTCCTCCGCAATTAGTTGAGTCATCATCAGCTATCTCAGAGAACAACGTTAGAGCATTGGGTGTTGGCGAACAAGCACTGCGAGATAATCGGGTTGCGATTATCACTGTTGCCGGTGGCCAGGCTTCGCGTTTGGGCTTTAATGGCCCTAAGGGGGCCTACCCATTAGGTGCGACCACCGGCGCTTCACTGTTTCAAATGCTTGCTGAGCAGGTGATTTTGCTGCGTAAGCGATACTCATGTGACCTGCCCTGGATTATTCAGACTGGCCCCGGAAACCATACCGACACTATTGCTTACTTCGCAGCTAGAAATTGGTTTGGCATGTCATCTACAAGCGTTCATTTCGTTTGCCAGGGAACATTGCCTGCGCTCAGTGGTAAAGGACAATTCATGCTTACTGCGGCTGATAGCTTGTTCAGCAACCCAGATGGCCATGGCGGAGTTTACCGTGCAATTAAGCGTAGCGGCACAATAGCTCTGTTGCGCGAGCAAGGCATCGATGTGATTTACTACTGTCAAGTCGACAACCCTTTGGTTTTCATGGCAGACCCCACTTTTATCGGCCATCACCTTGAATCTAATTCTCAAATGTCGGTGAAGGTTGTTGAAAAAACAGATGCAGCCGAAAAGGTAGGGCTAGTTGTTAACAACAACTCAAAAGTTCAATGCCTCGAGTACTCTGACATTAGCGCTGAATTGCAAGCTGAGGTCGCTCAAGACGGAAAGCTGCTCTACCGCGCAGGTAACATCGCCGTCCATGTTTATGACATTAGCTTCTTCGAAGAAATGGGTGAAGCAAATTTGCCTTTGCATCTTGCGCACAAAAAGATTAAAGCACTAGCGCCTGGTCAATCAATTGCATCTATGGTTGATGCTGTCAAGTTTGAAACTTTTGTTTTTGATGCCTTGCCATTGGCGTCACGGGTAATGGTGCAGTTGGCTGATCGCGAATTCGAATTTGCCCCAGTCAAAAATCGAGATGGCTCTGATTCTGCAACAACCTCGAGGGCTGCGCTTAGCAATAGGGCCAAGGTTTGGCTGCCGCAAATAGACGGAGATTGCCAGCCTAGTACTAGTCAAATCGAGTTTAGCTCGCAAATAATTAGTGGTCCCCAAGACTTGGCTTATCGTAAACGACAAATAGATTCTGGCGAACAACAATTGGCTTGTTCATGTGGCAATAAGTTAGTGACTTTGGCATAATATGCGCCGTTGAGATGCCGAAGTGGCGGAATTGGCAGACGCGATGGATTCAAAATCCATTTCTCGCAAGAGAGTGAGGGTTCGAGTCCCTCTTTCGGCACCATCTCAGATTATGACGTTTTCCGTACACCCTGATAACTTGCAATCGCTAGCTGAGCTAGGCTTTCGCACAACTTATCACCGCTTACGTGGGGTTCGTGGGGTTGTCGCAGGGTGGATTGAAATTGGTATTCCCGAAGATCAGAAGGCACGCATTCTAGCCAACTTAGCTCAAGAGCAAGTACTGTTACTGCGCCTTGAAGAAATGCACCAAGCATGTGTAGAAACAATTTCAACAGCTGATGCCATCGTCGGCGGTAAACCAGAAGTCTTCTTGGCAGCTACCTTGAAGTTAGGCACACCAGAAGAGGGCGCCGAGTTAATGCCCAGTGTGCTTGAGCCCGAAGTGGCCCTAGCTTTGGCTGTTTGGTTGCTCGAGCGCGACTGCATGAATAACGATGTGCGTGCACGTTTAGAAATTATCGAAGGTGTCGTGACAGCAAGCGTAACCGGAAGCACTCGCAATTCAGCACCCGCATGGCCCAGTGAGTTAGCCGACTACATCACGAGTGAGTCTACTTTTAAATTGTGCTTTGCCGAGAAAGTATTCTCTTTTCCAATGGCTAAAGATGAAAGCTGAATATACGATCACTGAGTACTCTGAGTTGTTAATGCAACTTATGAAGAAAGTTCTTGCTGAGCCTGGGCTTAAAGATGATTTACGCGCTGCACAAGAACTATTCACAGGCAAAGCCGCACTCGACAAATCGAATGCCAATAGCTTTAATGAATGGTATCTTCTAGAGCGTGATTGTCCGCTACTTGGCGCACCGCCCGCCGTCGCTTTTGCGCCATCAGACACGCAAAAGGATGATATCTGGCACTGCCTGCTCGACTCCTTCTTTGGTTTATTTCATGTATCTTCTCTTGAGGGGCAAGCCAACACAGCGATCTTGGAATGCTTATGGTCGGCGCGACAGGTGCGCGTCACTACATTGCCAGTGGGCGTTGATGTCGGCACATTGATACCCGCGCGCGTTGCTCAAAGCAGCTCGGAGTCCCACTTGCTGTTACCCGCAGCTAACTTCATCATTGCTCCTGATTTGCTCGAATCACTCGCCAGCGACTTGCGCGACATCCGTGGCGAACAACCGCGCGCGCGGCTTTCGCAGCTAGAGTGGCAGCGTTTATTTACCAGTCACCAGTTGTCGCAAGCGGAAGCCGTTGGGGAAACCTTCGAGGAAGCGTTAGCTCAGGCTCTGCATGGCCAAGACCAAATCACTATAGAAGATGTGATTGCTTTAATCGATAAAGCTGGGGCTCAAGAAGCTCTAAATCAAATTGCCTTTGACGCGGATATCGATATTGAACCGCTGCGCGCCGCGTTTGCATTGATCGGCGGTAGCGAAGAAAAGAACGCTAGCGTTTCAGAAGATATCGAAGACGATGCTGCACAGGCCATCAGCGATTTCTTGGGCAAAGACTCAAGCGGTAGTAACCTAGAGCAAGCATTCGGCGATCTTGAGCAGCAACTCGGCCTTGAGGCAGGGGCGACAGGCTTGCTCAGTGAACAGTCTGAGGCTACTGGCATCGATACATTGCCCGGCGTTGAAATGTGGTTGCGATCCTATTTATTCGACTGTGAAGTCGGCGGCATTGCCGTTAGTGATGAAGCGGGTAAAGAAATAGAGCGCTTCTTGAACTACTGCGCGGAAACTGTTGGGGAAGAAGAAATTGATCCTCATCAACTACCGGCCTCCACGGTGTTGGCGTATATGATGGGCGCTGAGAACCTTGAAGATTTACAGCTCAAAATAGCTCACCTAGACTCCTTCGTTCATTGGCTGTGCCACGAGCAGGACTCACCGCTTGAGAGCATTACACCCTTGTCCGGAGACGAGACTAGCCAGTGGTTAATCCGTCTTATGACCTGCAACTCAAAATTGGCCAGTAGTGGCGTTAAGGCGACCTCGTTGGTTGACATAGCTGGCCTGACACCACTGTCAACGCTTGACGAAGATGGCGGAACGGCTTTGATTAGCGATTTCCCTGAGGACTTTGCAGCGTTATTGGAAGTAGGGGACAAATTGATGGGCTCTTGGACTGCTGGCACCTTTGTTGCCTCTGCCTGGATGCCAAAGAGGTTGTTGCCAAGTAAGGAATAGGGCGATAACGGTTGAAGCGAGAAGTGCTGACGCTACCCTATGAGTATGACTTTCTTAACTCTCTCATACGGACTTCTCTTAATCATCTGGGGCGCAGTAAGCTCTATTGGCAGCGAATCCATGACTTCTTGGATTCCAGCATTTATCGGAGCACCTATTTTCATTGCCGGATGCTGTTGCCTTAAATTCCCAGGAGCAAAGAAAATATGGATGCACGTCGCAGTCGTATTTGGCGCGCTTGCTTTCTTAGGCGGGTTTCGCTTCTTTGCGGGCTTGAGTTCAGAAGAAGGCCTTTTCGGAAATCCGACAGCAGCTATCTCGCAGCTGATGCTGTTGATTACCGGTGGGTTCTATACTCTCAAGTGTATTTGCTCTTTCAGAGCAGCACGAAAAGAGTCTTAGACTCTGTATTTCATCGCGGTCTTTATATTAGCTAGACTGTTCAAGGTAATCGAGAACTGATTTCCAAGTCGGAAATAGGTTCTCTTTACCTGTTTTGTAATCTACGCCAAAGTGGATATGCTCACCTTTAAATTCACCGGCTCCATTGGCTTTCCTATCGTCAATTAAATAGTCGCCGATAACAAGGTTCTTGTGGTGAGTTAAAGTGAGTCTTTTCCTTGCTTCTGCACCTAGGTATTTCTCGACCCAGATTCTCTTGTCTGGCCAGGCACTAGGATTCTCCCATGGAGCGGTGCTGCATATGTAGATGTCGTAGTTAACAGACAACTTTTTAAAAGCATCTACAGCGCCTTCCATTGGTTTCATCCTAGAGAATATCCCAGGGATCTCATCTTCGGCACCTTCGTGTTTTTTGCGGACATCTTCAGGCATGGCATCAATGCCGCTTTGGAAGTCTACTAAAACATTGTCCATGTCGATTTGTATTATTAATTTAGTCATTTTACGATTATATTTCAGGGTACGAGAATGGGCTCACATGAGGATTACAGTCCCCGTAATGAGAATCAATAGCTTTCATCTTTCTATATTCTAGCTCCAGTTTCAACTCCGCAGCAAAGCGTATGCAAAAACAAATCATAAACTGAGGTGATCGGTGATGAAAGCAGTGGCGAACCATCCAAGACCCTTGATATGGGTGTTCTATTCGCACTTCAATCCAATCGCTCGAGTGATTTAGCTTCAAGAATGCGCCCCTGACTTCAATGTCATCGACCATCATTTCGATTGGCTCTCGTCTCCCCACAGGCAGTCCAATGCTCCTGACCATTACTCTTCCTCCTTCTTTTCTTTTCTATCGTTGTTAGTTGTCATCGTTATCTCCGCTTTATAGATTTTGGATGTAGCGCTGATCACTTTCCCATGATAGGAATCGTTCTTCAGGTGTCATGAAGGACATCTCCTCAATCCATTTGTAGTAGTTCCAATGATAATCTCGCATTTGGCGAGGTTTACCAGCGAGCCTTTTATCGTACTCCTCGCGGGTTTCATTAACAGGGGAGGGCTTCCAGTCAGGATTAAATGCCCAATCGCGAGCTTCTTGCTCAGTCATATCTGTGGGATAAAACATGGTTTTGTTTGTTGCTCAATCACGCGAAGAGCGACCGCATCGAATCCGGCATTAGCACCTTT
>JACKQG010004066.1_pt1 | contig 17264 bp, 9 predicted proteins | sample 8237621 | NCBI WGS metagenome assembly JACKQG01 (sample SAMN15677084, study PRJNA649215) | marine metagenome | biome: marine; feature: Black Sea; material: saline water; isolation source: suspended particulate matter (SPM) from the Black Sea western gyre | collected 2013-06-09/2013-06-10 | depth...
GAAGAATGGACGGGCAAGACGATCACCGATGACGACTTGAAACGCGGCATCGAGATCGTGAATCGCGATCGGGCCTTGATGAAGCAAGTTTACGAGCTGCGCAAGAAGGATGAGGTCCCGCTGACGGGGCTCGAGGCCATGCTCATGGTCGTTTCGAGCCAGATGACGGACAAAACCGAGCACGCTCGCATTGTGGAAGAGGTCCTGCGAGAACTGCAGACCCGGTCCATAGAACGCTCGACGGGCACGCGATTGATGATCCTGGGCAGTGAGGATGACGATACCGAGTTTATCGGGATGGTCGAAAGCTTAGAGGCGACGATCGTCCAGGACGACCACTGTACGGGCACGCGGTATTTTTGGGACGAAGTGACGCTGAACGGCGACCCGCTGACGGCCATTGCCGAGCGTTATGTGACCAGAGTTCCCTGCCCCACCAAGGACTGGCCCCAGCGTCTGCGTGTCGACCGAATACTCCAACTCGCCGACGGGTGGGGCGTCGAAGGCGCCATTATCATCCAGCAGAAATTCTGCGATCCCCACGAACTCGACATTCCAGCCATCCGCAAGACGCTTGAGGATGCCGGCGTCAAGACGCTGTTCCTGGAACTGGACGTGACCGTGCCCGTGGGGCAGTTCAAGATCCGCGTCGAGGCGTTTCTCGAGATGTTGGCCGAGGAGGATCTTTTTTGAAGGGAGATCTGGTGACGTTCACGTCGTTTAACCGCAAGCCGGAGGCGTGCGCTGGGGCGCGCACGCCTCCGGCTTGCGGTTAAACGAATCAATTCGGACCGGGATCGCTATGGTGAAGTTCGGCAGCGATTCTGCCGCGTAGGAGAAAGTCTAATTCCATGGCCAAATACAAGACGGAAAAGCTGAAACTGTGGGACAGGGCCAAGGAGTTGCGTCACCGGGCTTACGTTGACTATGCCAGGGCACATGAGAAGGGCGGGCTGCGCTGGGCCGGCGGCGCTTGGACACTGGATGCCATCCCCCGTGGTTTGGGCGATGACGTCTGGTCCATTACGTCCGAACCCTACGGTGCTTCTGTCTCTTTCGACAAAGAATTCTCGATGCGCTGTCTGGAGGCAACCGAGAAGGCCGGCTATGTGCGTGACCTCTGTTCCTACATGCGCAATTACTGGGGAAGCATCCTGCTGAACGAGTTCGTTTTCCCGGATATTTCCAAGGAGTTCCCCAAACCCGACTTCATTTTCCAGGACCATATTTGCTGCAGCCATGCGAAGTGGTACCAGGTGGTCTGCGACCTGGAGCCGGGCATTCCCATGTTCTGTATCGATGTGGGTTGCGCCCCGGCCATGCGGGCCGACGGCGATCAATTCCAATACATCCCCATACCAAAACACGCGGTGGACTATGTCGTCGGCCAATGCCTGGACGGGATCGAGTGGCTGGAAGAGGTTACCGGGCGCCCGTACCAGGATGAACTATTGCGCAAGGCCATTTGGAATCATATACGTTCCACGTCAAAGTGGGCGAAGATATGTGAACTGCAGAAAAACGTCCCCGCTCCACTCGACGAGAAGACGATGTACTCGCTGTACGTCTTTGGCACGCTCGGCAAGGCGAGCCAGTTGGGCGCGGATTTTTACGACGAGATATTGGAAGAGGTGATCGACCGTGTCGAGCGCGGCATCGCGGCCTGTGCCAACGAACACACGCGAGTGATGAGCGACACTCAGCCGCCCTGGGGCTTCCTGAAGGTCTTTCGCTACCTCGAACAGTACGGATGCGTTTCCATCGGCTCGCTGTATACCTTCGGGTTGATCGGCCAGTGGGAGCTGAAACCGGACGGCACGTGGGGAGCGAAAACAATGCCGCCGTCGATCGACGCCATCCCCACCGACCGCGAAGCGATGCTTGCTACGTATGTGGAATGGGAGTTCAATAAGCCCGAGTGGCAACATTTTTACCATCCGGCGTTGAAGAGCGCCATGATGCTCAAGGTGGCTCGCGAGTGGAAATTGGACGGCATTATGCTTCACTACAACCGCGGTTGCGAGGGACTTTCGCTCGGCATCGCCGAAAACCGGCTCGCGCTGCAGGCGGCCGGATTCCCGGTGATGTCCTTCGAGGGCAACATGGGCGACGAGCGCGAGTTCGACGAGGCCCGCACCGTGGCCCGGATCGACGCTTTCATGGAGACACTTGGCGTCCGGAAAGCATAGCGAACTCCGTCCCTCACAGAGGAAAAGGAGATACCTGTATGATCACGGCGGGAGTGGACTGTGGGTCCAAGAGCGTAAGGGTGGTCATCCTGAAGGAAGGCAAAATCGCTGGAAAAGCAGCGGTTCTGGCGGGGATGGATGCCTCGATTGCCGCCGAACAAGCCTACGACGAAGCGCTCTCCGAGGCGGGTCTGAGCCGCGACGCAGTCCAGAAAGTCGTGGCCACCGGAACCGGCAGGCCGGAAGCTCACTTCAAAGACGATACGGTCACCGAGGTTGGAGCCGATGCCCGTGGGGCGCATTTTCTCTATCCCGATGTCCGCACGGTCGTCGACGTAGGAGCCGAGGAAGGGCGGGCCATCAAGGTGACCGCGGAGGGCAAGGTTGCCGACTTTGCCATCAACGAGAAATGTGCGGCGGGCGCCGGCGCCTTCACGGAAGCCATGGCGCGAGCCCTGGAAGTCCCGCTGGAACAACTCGGCGACCTCAGCCTCCAAAGCACCGAGGCCATTCCCATCAACGCCCAGTGCGCCGTGTTTGCCGAAAGCGAAGTCGTCGGTCTCGTTCACCGAAAGACCTCGAAACCCAACATGGCGCGAGCAATCCACGACGCAATTGCCGACCGAATCACGTCGATGGCCCGGCGCGTGGGCATCGAGGAGAAGATCGCGCTGATCGGCGGCGTCGCCAAGAACGTTGGTTTCGTAAAGTCTCTGGAGAATGACCTTGGGACCAAAGTGCTTATCCCCGCGGAGCCCGATTTCGTCGGCGCCCTTGGCGCCGCGCTCGTGGCCACTGACCTCGTTTAACCGCAAGCCGGAGGCGTGCGCGTGTGCTGGGGGGCGCGCACGCCTCCGGCTTGCGGTTAAACGATTGTAGTAACAGGCAACCGCGGAATCGACAAGGGACGACAAGATGGTAACGGATACAACGAAAGGTACAGAATACTGGCGATGGACCGAAGCCCGTTGGACCAATCCCGATCTTGACTGGAAGGGCGCCGAAGTCATCTCCGCCGGTGTGGATGTCGGCAGTGTCTCCACTCAGGCCGTGGTTATGGTCGACGGCCAACTCTACAGCTACTCGAATATGCGAACGGGCAGCGACTCGCCCGAGAGCGCGAATAATGCCATCCAGTGGGCCTTCGAGGGCACGGGACTTTCCCTGGACAAGATTCACGCGACTGTCGGCACGGGCTACGGCCGCGTCAACGTGCCGTTTGCCACCAAGGCGATCACGGAAATCGCCTGTCACGCGCGCGGCGGCAACTTCATGTACGGGCCCAGCGTCCGCACCATCCTGGACATGGGTGGCCAGGATTGCAAGGCCATCCATTGCGACGAGCGAGGCAAGGTGACCGCCTTTCTGATGAACGACAAGTGCGCCGCCGGCACGGGTAGAGGCATGGAGGTCTTCGCTGACTTGCTTGCCGTCCACATCAACGACGTGGGCGAGATGAGTCTCCAGGTGGCCGAGGAGCCGCCGCCCGTATCGAGCACCTGCGTGGTCTTCGCCAAGAGCGAGGCCGCGGGCCTGTTGCGCGAAGGCTGGCCTAAAGAGAGGGTCCTCGCGGCCTACTGCTCCGCCATGGCGCACCGAGTGATGACTCTGATTGAACGCGTGGGCGTCGAGAAGGAGTTCGCCATTACCGGTGGCATCGCCAAGAACCGCGGGGTGGTCACGCGTCTGGCCAAGGAACTCAACGTCGAACCGCTCACGACCGACATGGACACCCAGATCGCCGGAGCCCTTGGCGGCGCCCTCTTCGCTAAAGCATTGCATGAGAAGAAGATGAAGAAGAAGTGACACGAGCCGCAGCCGAACGTGGGGCACGATTCCATCGTGCCGAGGCACGTTGGAAACGTGCCCCACAGGACGTACGCAGAAATGCGGGAGGGAGCGATGTTAGCCAACTACGGTTACAAGGACGGTGCGGGTGATTTCTTCATCACCATAGACACCGACAAATGCACGGGCTGCGGTGATTGTGTCGAAGTGTGCCCTGCAGGTGTCTTCGAATTGGTCGAGGATGAATTCGATATCGAAGCGGAGGCTCCTATCGCCGCCGTGGCTAACGAGCACGCCAAGAAGATCAAGTATTCCTGCGGACCGTGCAAACCTGCACGAGGCTACACCGCTGCAGACCTGCCGTGTGTGAAAGCCTGCGAGCCCGCAGCGATCAACCACTCGTGGTAACGCAACCGTGTCGTAGTCCTCATCCTATTCGCTGCCGCCCTGAATTCGTTGGGATCCGCGTCTGTTGCCCAACGAATTCAGGGCGGCAACGAATGAGGATTAAGCATCGAAAACGTGCCAACCATCATCATGGCAAAAACCCATCTGACAATCGACGACCATGAAGTGTCCGCAGAAGCGGGAGCCTCTATTCTTGATGCGGCTCGCGCAGCGGAAATCTACATTCCGGCGCTCTGCACCCATCCGGAGTTGGCCTGCGCAGAGACACTGACCGGCGCGTCGTTCGTCTACCGCGGTGCCGAACGTATCGAGAGCGATGATACGGCGGCCGAGTGGGATGGCTGTGGCATTTGCGCGGTTGGAGTAGCCGGCCAGCCGGACCTGTGCCGAGCGTGTACGACCGAGATTGCCGAAGGGATGGTCGTCAACACCGGCTCCGAAAAGGTTCTGGCCCACCGACGCGAGAAGTTGTCCTTTTTCCTGGCTGATCACCCTCACGCGTGTCTCACCTGCGCGCAGCAGGAAGGCTGCAGCCGGACGCAGTGCTCGGCCAACGTGCCGGAGGACGAAAGGTGCTGCGAGCTACTTGGATCGTGCGAGCTGCAGCGATTGGCTCAATTTGTCGGAATACCGCCAAACTTGCCGAGGTACCGGCCGCGCGGGCTGCCGCATGTGACCGACGAGCCGCTATTCGATTGGAACACCGAACTTTGCATCGGATGCTTGCGTTGCGTGCGGGCGTGCCGGGACTTGCGTGGCGTGGGAACGCTCTCGTTCGTGATGAAGGATGGCCGACCAATCGTGGGCACGACCGATGCCCCGTCACGAGCCGAAAGCCATTGCCGCTTCTGCGGCGCCTGCGTGGAAGTCTGCCCGACCGGTGCGCTGATGGACAAGACCCGCGCCGTAGGCGACCGGCGTGACCGCCTGCTCGTCCCATGCCGCAGCAGTTGCCCGGCGGGTGTCGACATTCCCCGATTCGTTCGCCACATCGCCCGCCAAGAGTATGACAAGGCCATTGCCATCGTCCGGCAGAAGCTCCCGTTTTCGTTCGCCCCCAGCTACATTTGCTTCCACCCGTGCGAGGACCAATGTCGCCGCGGGTTGGTGAACCGGCCTATCGCCGTCTGCCAGTTGAAACGCTTCGTCGCCGATCACGACACGGGCCACTGGCGTACGCGACAGAAAAAGCTGTCCGCGACCGGCAAGCGTGTCGTTGTGGTCGGCTCCGGGCCGGCGGGCCTGACGGCTGCGTACTACCTGGCCAAGCAGGGACATGCGGTGACCGTTTTCGAGTCACTACTGGAAGCCGGCGGCATGTTGCGCGTGGGAATCCCCGAGTTCCGCTACCCCTGCGAGTTGTTGCAGAAGGATATCGAAGAGGTGAAGGCCGTTGGGGTGGAGATCCGCTACAACTCGCCGGTCGACGGCACTGGCCTTGAGGGTCTTGCCGCTGAGTATGACGCCGTGCTGATGGCCACGGGCGCGCACGCACCGAAGCGCATTGACGTTCCGGGAAAAGACCTCGAAGGTGTGCATTGGGGCGTGGACTTTCTTCGCGGGCGGGCACTCGGGGAATACTCACCGGATAGCTTCCGCGGCCAGCGCGTAGTTGTGATCGGCGGAGGCAACGTGGCCGTAGACGCTGCGCGTGTGGCTCGCCGCCTGGGGACCGATGATGTTTGCCTCGTGAGCCTTGAAACGCCAGAAGAACTGCCGGCTTACGAGTGGGAAGTGGAGGACGCCTCCGCGGAAGGCATCGGCTTCTTGGCTGGATGGGGCGTCAAGGATATCAAAGGGCAGTCCGGCAAGGTGAACGGCGTGGTCCTGAAGCGTTGCACACGCGTGTTCGATGGTTCGGGGCGTTTCAGCCCGGTTTACGACGAAAGCCAAACCCGTGAGGAGGCCGCGGACGCGGTCATCCTCGCCATCGGGCAGGATCCGTCATCGGCTCCCTTCGAGGCGTGCGGCCTTGGTCCTGACGGAACCATCACGGCGGACGAAACCACGCTGGCCACGAAAGCGCCCAAAGTGTACGCGGCGGGCGACGTAGTCAGCGGCCCGGCAAGCGTGATCGGGGCGATCGCCATGGGCCGCAAGTCGGCCAGCGAAATCGACAAAGCCCTCGGCGGCGACGGGGACATTGACGAAAAACTCCTGAACGACGATCCGCAAAACCACTACCTCGGCAAGGTGGAACACTTTGCTGAACTTGACCGCGCCATTGCTCCCAAAGCCGAAATCGCCGACTGCGTCGACTCGTTCACCCTGATCGAGCAAACCCTCAGCCAGGAAGACGCCGTACAGGAGGCGGGCCGGTGCCTTGCCTGTGACCTGAGAGTTGCCCTGGAAAGCGTAGTCCCAGCACCTCGCGCGGAGACCGTCCTTGAGTTGCTGCCTGCAGTCGTCGAAGGCCTACCCGAACTCGAAGGCGTGTACCAGCTTTTCGACGAAGAGAAAAACGTCCTCGCCATCAAGGGAGTCATGAACCTCAAGGAAGCCCTTTCGGAGGTCCTTGAGGAGAACGACAGGGCACGCTCGTTCGTCTACGAGCAGGAGCCCATGTACACCAAACGCGAGAGTGAACTCATCCAGCAATACCTCCAAGAGCACGGAGAGCTACCCGGTGGCGGAGATGACGAGCTGGACGACTTGTTTTGAGATCACCATGACACGCGAACAAGAACTTCTCGACCAAGGCTGGGAAAAGCGGACGACGTACGACGAGCCACGGCTGAGCGAAATGGCCGAAATGTATGCGGAAGTGGGGCTCGAAGTACGCATCGAACCGTTCGATCCAGCCAGCCAGCCAAAATGCGCCGAGTGCATGCGCCAGCAGCCGGAGCGATACAGGACCATCTACGTGCGGAAACCGAGCGAATAGATCCGCGGAAGGTCAAGCACGCGGCCACGAGTTCCATCCCTTTATCTGCGATGGCCCTCCGAGGCCACTGCTGCAAACATCTTTGGAGGTTGTTCTATTAGCCCGGTGAACCGGGCTGCGGATTCCTGAGGCACCCGCCCCATGCTGCCGACTTCTCAGACGCCCGTCCCGTGCTGTCGACAATACTCGTACATGGCCATGGCGGCGGCCGTCGCCGCGTTGTGGCTGTGCGGCACGCCGTAAACGGGAATCTCGACAACGTGGTCCAACAGCTTCAACACGTCCTCGGTAATGCCCAGACGTTCGTGCCCGATCACCATTACGGTGCGAAGCTTGAAACGGAAATCGCAAAGGCACTGCGAGCCGGTCGTCTGTTCCAAGCCGACCAACTCGTAGCCGTCTGCCTTCAGTTTCCGCAACACGGGCGGCAACGTGCGATGGAAGTCGATCTGCACCTGGTCGATGGCATCGCGAGCAACCTTGCGGTCGATCTTCGGCTTACCACCTACGATCATCCGTTGGACACCGCAACAACCTGCCGTGCGCACGATACGCGACAAGTTCACGTTGCTACGCATAGGCGGGCAGGCCAATACCAACTCGCGCGCCCCCGGCTGATCCAAAGGCGATTTATGACGTTGATGGACGAATGAACTCATCCGATCCAGTGTAGAGCACGCTCCGCCTGCCGACCAGTTCATTCTGATCCGGTTCCCCGGCCCGCTTCACCCCGCGCTTCATGAATACCGATTCGCCTCGAACGCCACCACGCGCTTCGGCGTGTTCACGTCGCCAGTGGATCGGCCCAAGAAAATTCCTCGCCTCGGGCGTCACATCTCGGCCTGGAAATCCCATAACCGCTGTAGAGATGGCTTAGTGAGCCAAGCGACGGAGCGATTAGCCAATTGCCGGAAGGCAGAATACCCTACGGTTGCGGCGAGGCGCTGGCGTCGTCTGACTCACCGTTCTTAGAATTCCTTCGTCGGGAGAGTTCATCATGAGACGGCTTTCTGATCTTGTGACTCGGCTCGGTTCAGCGTCACGTCGTAGGCGGAGTAGGAGAAGAGGCTGGTTGAACACGAAATCCAAGCGCAAAGTCCGACCCCGATACCGTGCGTTGGAACCGCTGGAGGAACGAACGTTATTCAGCGTCGTCGGCCAGGCGGAGCCCCCAGACGCCATCTCATGGAACACACCCCATGAGTTTATCTGGTTCGACGAGGCTCCCGCACAGCCTGATTCCAATCTGTCGTCAGCCAGCACGGCGCTGCAGCTCTCCGAGCAATCGGAAGAGGGCATCGATGGCAAGCTGTCCGTCCCCCGCGCGCTGCTGGGAGCGGTCTCGGCCGAAGGCTATCAATTCACCCGACTGGAAGTTCCAGGATGGGGAAACGGCGGCAACATCGGTCAGGCCGAACTGCCTGTTTTTCGAACATCGCTGGTCGTTCCTGCCAATGTTGACGTCGTGCCAAGCTACGAGGTGCTGGCATCGGCGAACTTCGGCGATGGATACAGGGTCTATCCCGCACAGCCGCCCGCGACCAGCTTTGCGGTCCAGGATGGCGTCACCCAGAAACCGGAATTCGCTTTCGACAGTGACTATTACAGCGGCGATCTTACGCTCGACACGACCATTCTTTGGACCAGCGACCCGATTATCGCCGGCGACCGCCACAGCATCGCCCTGGAGTTAAGACCCTTCCAGTACGATCCGGCGAGCGGCGAAATCTCGGTCGTGACCGATTTGGCGTTTCGTCTGTCCTTCGAGGAAACTCCCCAGTCGCCAGCAGCCGCGGAGCCGTCATCCGACCTGACGTCTCCCGCCGGGCAGGCCGACTATCTGATGATCACTGCCGACGCTTTCTATGACGAAGTGCTCCCCCTGGCGCAGTGGAAGCACAGAATGGGCTACAAGACCCACTTGGCCAAGATGTCGGACGTGGGAACGACCCAGACCGATGTCTACAACTACATCAAGAGCGCCTACGACGCCGATGCGGACAAACCGCAATACGTGTTGCTCGTGGGCGATCACGAGGATGTACCGTCGTACGAGATCGTGGGGCATCCCTACTATGGATTAGAGCACGTTTGGCACTCGGACTACGAGTACGCACGCCTGAGCGGTACAGATGTACTCGCTGATCTTGCCGTCGGTCGTCTCCCGGGCGATACCGAGTCGCAGATTACCACGATGGTCAACAAGATACTGACCTACGAACGCACGCCAAATACGGACAGTTGGTACGATGACGTTCTGTTCGCCGGCATGTTCCAGGATGGTGACAGCAACAATGCCCCCGATCTCGTCGCCGATCGGTATTTCATGGAGGACATTCATCGTGCCTCGGACTTCCTCGGCCCCGATTACGACTTCTGGCCTAGCGACGATCCGTACAACAAGGGATACACCATCCACACCGACCGAGTTTGGGATAGCGCTACGAGCAACACGCTGCAATATCGCCCGTGGGACTACCCGGGCCGCATTACGCCGCCGGATCCTGTCCCCGATGCGTGGAAGTTCAAGCCGGATGAGAACATATCGGCGACGATCAACAACGGCGTCTCTATCGTTCTCCACCGTGACCACGGTAATCTCGGCGGGTGGGGAGACCCGGAATACTCGATCAGCGACGTTGACGATTTGACCAATGCGGACAGACTGCCGGTCGTATTCAGCATCAACTGTGGCACCGGATGGTTCGATACCGTGGACGCTTTCGGCGAGGCATGGATGCGAAACGCCAACGGCGGCGCGGTGGCGTACACGGGGGCCATGCGGCCCAGTTATACAGGCCCGAACGATTCGCTGCACGTTGGGATCTTTGATTCCATGTGGAATGACTACGACCCGACGTGGGCGAGCACCAATTACGGCGGCGGGTGGCGCTTTGGCGACGTGATGAACTACGCCAAGGATCGGGTGTTCAGCGGATATGGATATTCCAACGAGTACTCGTTGCTGACCGCTCGGCTGTTCAATGTTTTCGGCGACCCGGCGATCCCGCTGCGCACCGAGATTCCCGCGTCACTGACCGTCACTCACCCCGCTAGTGTCGACGCTGAGGTCAGCACCGACTTCACAGTTCAGGTCACGAGAGACGGCGCTCCCTTGGAAGGTGGCATCGTCTGCATTTCCCGCGGGGACAGCTCGGATTATTGGGTGGGGGAGACTGACGCTGGCGGCAATGTGACTTTCGCCGGGCTCACGACGAGCGAAGGCGGCGCCTACGACATCGTCGTTTCGCATCGCAATGCGATTCCCTATGTGGGCACTTTTGACAGCGTCGTTCCCGAGATCGACGTGCTCGGTACCAGTTTCGACATCGTCCCAGATAATCTGTTCGGTGTCGGCGTGGCCACGGCTTCGTTCCAGATTCTCAATCAGGGAAACACTAACACTGGTGCGTTCGATGTGAAGTTCTACCTGTCGGACGACGCGGACATCGATCCCGGCAGCGACACGGCACTCGAAGTTGATTCCCGCGACCCGAATTACGACTCGCGCGAGCCGGCGGCCTACCACGTGGACGGATTGGAGGCCGAGGCCACGCATTCCGGATCGGCCAGCTTGGTGGTTCCGGCGGGCGATTTGTTCGACACGGACAACGACTACTACATCGGGATGGTGGTTGACGCCGATGGGGATGTCACCGAGACGGACGAAACCAACAACCGGAACCGGGGCCAGGATTGGGATCGGGGCGACGTGTTCTATGACTCGACGGTCACGATATATGAAACGGACTTCGCTCCCGGTTTGCCTGCGGACTGGAAGGTGATCGATGGCGGGTCCGATGGCAAGACGTGGACCGACGCGAATCCCAAGGGGCGTGCGAACGCGAACTGGTCGGGCACGTTCATGATTGCGGACAGCGACTGGGCAGGGTTTACGAGTATGGACGAGTCGCTGGTGACGCCGGTGTTCGACTTCTCGGGTTACACGGACGCTGTCTTGAAGTTCACACACGCCTTCGACACGTCGCGGTATTCGTGGTGGTATGGGAACGGAACGGGGGACGTAGACGTTCGTGTGGGCGGTGGGCCTTGGCAGAACGTAGCGCGGTACGAGGACGTGGATGCGGAGGGTGCCGTCGAATTGGATCTGTCGTCGATCGTGGACGGCCAGAGTGATGTGGAAATCCGCTGGCACTATTACGACGCCTATTGGGATTTGTACTGGGGTATCGACAACGTCCAGATCACCGGTACCCGCATGGATTACCCGACGGTGGTGTCGGTGGGGCGTGAGGACGCCGATCCGACAGGTGCGTCTCAAGTGGACTTTGCGGTGACCTTCAGTGAGAACGTCACGGGGGTGGGGACGGATGACTTCACGCTCTGGAGCACGGGTGGAATCTCCGGCGCTCAAATCGTGGGAGTGGCTCCGAGTAGCGGCCCGAGCGCCAGTTACGTGGTGACCGTGGCGACGGGCAGCGGTGACGGCACGATCCGTTTGGACGTTTCCGACAACGACACGATTGTGGATGATGTGGGCAATCCGTTGGGTGGCGTAGGAACCGGCAACGGCGATTACACCCAGGGCGAGCATTACACGATCGACAAGACGCCACCTGCGGTCAGTTCGGTCGTGCCTCCGGGCGCTTCGGCGATAGGTCCAGGCGATGTCGATTTGGATGTGACGTTCTCGGAGGTTGTCTATGGTGTCGACGCCACGGACCTTGTGCTGAGCGGTTCGGCGGCAGCAGGGGCGACGGTGGGCACGCCAGCGAACACGAGCGGCAATACTTGGCGTTTTCCGCTGTCGAATCTTGCGGAAGGAGAGTTGTACTTCAGCTTGGCGTCAGATGCGGACGACATCGAGGACGCGGTGGGCAACGATTTGGTCAAAACCATTTGGGGCTACAGCGTCGTTCCCGAGATCGACTTGTTGGGTACCAGTTTCGACATCGATCCCGATAATCTGTTCGGTGCGGGCGTGGCCACGGCCTCGTTCCAGATCCTCAATCAGGGGGACAACGCCGCGGGTCCGTTCGACGTGAAGTTCTACCTGTCGGATGACGCAAACATCGATCCTGGCCGCGACACGGCGCTCGAAGTTGATTCCAGCGACCCAGCCTACGATTCGGGCGAACCGGCGGCCTATCACGTGGTCGGATTGGGGACCGGGGGTACACATTCCGGGTCGGTCAGCTTGGCGGTGCCGGCGGGCGATCCGTTCGGCACGGACAACGACTATTACATCGGGATGGTGGTTGACGCCGATGGAGATGTCACCGAGACGGACGAAACCAACAACCGGAACCGGGGCCAGAACCTGGATCGGGACGACGTGTTCTATGACTCGACGGTCACGATATATCAAACAGACTTCACTGCCGGTTTGCCTGCGGGCTGGACGCTGATCGATGGCGGGTCCGACGGCAAGACGTGGACCGACGCGAATCCCAAGGGGCGTGCGAACGCGAACTGGTCGGGCACGTTCATGATTGCGGACAGCGACTGGGCAGGGTTTACGAGTATGGACGAGTCGCTGGTGACGCCGGTGTTCGACTTCTCGGGTTACACGGACGCTGTCTTGAAGTTCACACACGCCTTCGACACGTCGCGGTATTCGTGGTGGTATGGGAACGGAACGGGGGACGTAGACGTTCGTGTGGGCGGTGGGCCTTGGCAGAACGTAGCGCGGTACGAGGACGTGGATGCGGAGGGTGCCGTCGAATTGGATCTGTCGTCGATCGTGGACGGCCAGAGTGATGTGGAAATCCGCTGGCACTATTACGACGCCTATTGGGATTTGTACTGGGGTATCGACAACGTCCAGATCACCGGTACCCGCATGGATTACCCGACGGTGGTGTCGGTGGGGCGTGAGGACGCCGATCCGACAGGTGCGTCTCAAGTGGACTTTGCGGTGACCTTCAGTGAGAACGTCACGGGGGTGGGGACGGATGACTTCACGCTCTGGAGCACGGGTGGAATCTCCGGCGCTCAAATCGTGGGAGTGGCTCCGAGTAGCGGCCCGAGCGCCAGTTACGTGGTGACCGTGGCGACGGGCAGCGGTGACGGCACGATCCGTTTGGACGTTTCCGACAACGACACGATTGTGGATGATGTGGGCAATCCGTTGGGTGGCGTAGGAACCGGCAACGGCGATTACACCCAGGGCGAGCATTACACGATCGACAAGACGCCACCTGCGGTCAGTTCGGTCGTGCCTCCGGGCGCTTCGGCGATAGGTCCAGGCGATGTCGATTTGGATGTGACGTTCTCGGAGGTTGTCTATGGTGTCGACGCCACGGACCTTGTGCTGAGCGGTTCGGCGGCAGCAGGGGCGACGGTGGGCACGCCAGCGAACACGAGCGGCAATACTTGGCGTTTTCCGCTGTCGAATCTTGCGGAAGGAGAGTTGTACTTCAGCTTGGCGTCAGATGCGGACGACATCGAGGACGCGGTGGGCAACGATTTGGTCAAAACCATTTGGAGTTACAGCGTCGTTCCCGACATCGACTTGTTGGGTACCAGTTTTGCCATCGATCCCGATAATCTGTTCGGTGCGGGCGTGGCCACGGCTTCCTTCCAGATCCTTAATCAGGGGGACAACACCGCGGGTCCGTTCGACGTGCGGTTCTACCTGTCGGATGACGCAGACATCGATCCCGGCCGCGACATGGCACTGCAACTTGGTTTCGGCGACCAGAACTACGATTTGGGCGATCCGGCGGCCTATCACGTAGGCGGATTGGGGACCGGGGCCACGCATTCCGGATCGGTCAGCTTAGTGGTTCCGGCGGGCGATCCGTTCGGCACGGACAACGACTACTACATCGGGATGGTGGTTGACGCCGATGGAGACGTCACGGAGACAGACGAAACGAACAACCGGAACCGGGGCCAGGACCTGGATCGGGACGACGTGTTCTATGACTCGACGGTCACGATATATCAAACGGACTTCAGTGCCGGTTTGCCTGCCGACTGGACGGTGATCGACGGCAGATCCGATGGCAAGACGTGGACTGACACGAATCCCAGGGGCCGCGGGAACGAGAACTGGTCGGGCACGTTCATGATCGCCGACAGCGACTGGGCGGGCTTCACGAGTATGGACGAGTCGCTGGTGACGCCGGTGTTCGACTTCTCAGGTTACACGGACGCTGTCTTGAAGTTCACACACGCCTTCGACACGTCTCGCTATTCGTGGTGGTATGGGAACGGAACGGGGGACGTAGACGTTCGTGTGGGTGGTGGACCATGGCAGAACGTAGCGCGTTACGAGGACGTGGATGCGGCGGGTGCCGTGGAATTGGATCTATCGTCGATCGTGGACGGCAAGAGTGACGTGCAGATCCGCTGGCACTACTACGACGCCTACTGGGATTTGTACTGGGGGATCGACAACGTCCTGATCACCGGTACCCGCATGAACCAAGCCCCAGAGATCGACGCCGTCGCGGCAGGTGGGGAAAGCGAGATTACGAACCCGGTCAACCCAATGGACGTGAACGACGACGGGCGCGTGTCGCCGTTGGATGTCCTGATACTTGTCAGTCACCTGAACGAGAGTGGGGTGACGGACCTAAGACCCTTCAGTAACGGCGGCGAAGGCGGAAACTCGACCGGTCACTACTACTACGATGTCAACTCCGATCTGGTCGTCTCGCCCGCGGACGTGTTGGGGCTTGTCAATCACCTGAATTCATTTGCTTCCCAATCTGCCGGCGGCGAGAGCGAGTCGATTGACGGCGCGGCGAACACCGTGGTGGCCGCTCCCATAGCAGATTCGCCGGCCGAGGTCCACGAGCTTTCTGGACCGATTACCCGGCAACTAGCCCTGCGATCCTCCCCGGCCGATGACCGCGGCGTCGCGCCGCCCGCTCCGTCGTTCGCTGCCAATGAACACCGCTCGCCGGTCCAACGCCCCGGCGTTTCCACACTGGAAACACTGGCAGGCGAACCGGCGAGACTAGGAGAGATTCTGACCGATGATTTGGCCGAGGATATTGTCGCTGCGTGGGAACACCCGTCCGCGGTGGAAAACCTACTAAGCGAATTAGCCTCGATACGTGGCCCGGTTCACCTATCGTGAGACGCCAGCTCGGCAGTCACACAGGGACCTCGTCCGACCACGTCATTCTGATCCGTTTCAGCTTACGCTCGACGGTCTCCCGCACGCAGCCAAGCGATTCGGCGATTTCCCGGTTCGTCCACCCCTCCAACTTGTACCGGGCAATTCGCCGGAGCGTCTCGTCCTCCAGTGCGGCAAGCAGTTGCTCACAGTTCTCTGCAACCATCGCGGCCAGTTCGGGCGTTGGCTCGTTACCCAGGACTTCTCCGATGCCGGCTCCAGGGGCCGCTTCGTCCCCGCCCTTCATGAACGCCGATTCACCTCGACCGCCTCCGCCTCCACGCTTTTGCGCGTGCTCTCGTCGCCACTCGGCACACACCTTTCGCGCGGTGATCGTAACCAAAAGCTTCCAGAGATCCTCCCGGTCGTCCACCTTGGGAAAACGCCCTTCTGCCATGCCTTGGTAGAAGCTGTTCATGGCACTCAGCGCGATGTCCTCTTCATCGGCAGCGCGGCGCGGCATGTCCCCCAGCTTGCGTCGGGCAAATCGGACTAGCTTGTCGAAATACCGCTCCCAGATCGCTTGGGCGGCACGCTCGTCGCCGTCGCTGAGATTGGCAAGCCACTGGGTAACGTTGTCTGCAGGGGGCATGACGCAGTTCGCCTAGTATTCCAGCATGTCCGCGAATTGAAAGAGGATCCGCAGAGACTTCCGTTTGAGCCGGTAGCGCCGTAGACGCTTCGTTTTACGGTACGAGTGAGCAGCTGCCGCTCTTAGCTTCGGCCCCGATTCGTCGCTGCCGGTGACAATCGCAAACCTCTCTCGTGCCGCCTTCTCATATCCGAGATGTGCGTAAACTCGTCCAAGATAATAGTGCGAAAGAAGCCGCCTGTGAGGCGACGTTTCCAACTCCAGGCTCCTTTTCAGTGCCGACGTCGCATAGGAATAGTGCCCTGCTTTCGAAGCCATGATGGCTGCAACGAAGTGATAAGCTGCATTCTCGCCATCGAGATTGATAGCCTGCTTCAAGAGTCTTAAAGCCTCTAAATGATCATTCCGGTACTCGTACGCCTTTTTGGCTTCGATCAGCAGTTGCTCGGCAGCCGCCAACTTGGGATGTTCGCGCTTGAAATCGTCATTGGTCACAGTTGCGTATTCGTCCTCGAGGAATGTGTCCGGATTGAACCGATCGACAGTTGGCAACTCGACGTACGTGTTTTCGCATACCGGTGCCATTCCGTTGGCAATGTAGATCCTCCCGTTGCTTGGAACGAGCACGACACTCGTCATCGTCGTGTGCACGCTCACCGTATTGAGAAACGCGCTCGTTCTCCCACTAAAGGGATCCATGTGATCGGCCAGTATCTGCATGGCCAACCGTTCGCTAACCTCGCCTTTGGAATCCTGTAACCGTTGTTCGATCCTTGCGTACCTGGCCCGCGTATCCTGCTCTTCGGATCGGTTGATTGCGAGCTGCGAGGGCTGCATTTCGGGAACCAGGAAGTGATTTGTTTGAACGTGAACGCCGTCACGGGACTCGCGCACCATCACTTTCTGACTATTCAACTCGACGGAGCCCACTCGCTTTTCATCAACACTGACCAGCGTATAGGCCCAACCTGTTGGAGGACGCATGGTCTTGAACGTGGCTACCGCTTCGTCGAAAGTTCGAGCCGTACGAATCACATGGGTGGCGATCATAAGCGCGCTCACGCCGCACACAGATGATGCCTTGCTGGGTATGATATGGGCTCCAAGGAAAATACCGGCCTCGTTCAGCGACACCAGGCCGGCGTAAGGGGCGCCCGCCGACGCGACGGTCATGTAACGCATGTCGCCATCGGTCGGCTCGTAATAGAGGACGGTCGGCAAGCGATCGATATACCCGTTCACCCCGCAGCCCGCGTCCCTGGCGACGCCCAGTTGCGAGTCGCCGTTGTAGGGTCCCCCAGAAACACCGCC
>JACKQG010004067.1_pt1 | contig 17261 bp, 16 predicted proteins | sample 8237621 | NCBI WGS metagenome assembly JACKQG01 (sample SAMN15677084, study PRJNA649215) | marine metagenome | biome: marine; feature: Black Sea; material: saline water; isolation source: suspended particulate matter (SPM) from the Black Sea western gyre | collected 2013-06-09/2013-06-10 | depth...
ATAACCCCGATCAGATTGTCCTGTTCAACCCATTCTAAAAACGGGGGGTGGGCAGGTGTTGAGAGGATTACTTGCTTACCATAGCACCAGCACAGATAGGATGGAGAATTTACAAACCGGCGGAACTTATCAAATCACGTTTTGAAGTGAGAAATGTTAGTTATTATTTATTCACAGGAGAAGATAGCAATCAGCACCTTGACTCAGATATAGTAACGATCCTGGTCGACTTCCTCCCGCAGGATACGTAATTCTTCAGCACTGGGATGCGCGTTATTTCCGATCTCATCCGGTATAAGCAACTCAAACCCGGTATTTTCCACGATCTGGTCAACTGTGACACCCGGATTCAGCGCCAGCAGTTTCATCCATTTGCTTTCCTCATCAAAACCGAGCGTGCAGAGACCGGTAACCACGCGGTAGGGTCCCGTATTCGGCGGTAAACCCGCTTCCTCGCGGGCGCCTGGTCCGGACAGGTAACCGGGCGTGGTGATGAAATCCACTTTGGGAATGAAACGCCGTTTGTCGTGCTGCATAATAATGATCGTCCGCCAACAGGTCGAGCCCACATCATTCCCACCACCGGAACCGGGCAGGCGAACTTGCGGGTGGCTGTAATCATCTCCGATGATTGTCGAATTCAGGTTACCGTACATGTCGATCTGAGCGCCACCGAGAAAGCCATATTCCACAAACCCACGGGTCGCGGTTTCCATGATGTCGCAAATACCCGCTGCAGCCAGTCCACGATTGAAAGTGCGCATGTCACCAACGGCCAGGGGTAGCTTATCCAATTGTGCCCCTACCCCACCAAATTCAAAGATAGAAATTAGATTCGGGGCATGCATTTTCTGAGCCAGTGAGGCCGCCAGCATGGGGATGCCGGTGCCGATAAAACAGGTCGCATTATCGGCCATCAATCGAGCGGAAAGACAAATCAGTAATTCGGATGGATTATAGCATGCTTCGCTCATTCGACACCCCCTTTTTCAATTTTCAAGCGGTTTAGCGTATCAGCACCAACCAGTTTTAAATAATCAGCATGATTTTGTATGCTGTAAATCCATTTATCGAGATAGGCTTGCACCCGCTCGACATCCTTGGATGCGCTGACGTAATCTTTGATATGCACCTCGTCCCGTTCATAGCAATAGCTCATTTCACCGGGGTGAGCGCCGAAAGGCGCCTCTACCACCGCGTCCACGAGGTAATAGGGAATTATCGTCCGGTCCGGGTGCTGGCGGGTAATTTCTTCATGCACAATTTCTTCAGCGGAAATGATCAGGCGTTTGGAAGCCCGTGCCATTTCAGCAGCAAACCCGGATATTCCATCGATCTGGGCGTTACCATATTTATCAGCCCGGTGTACATGGATAAAACCCACATCAAGAATCAGGGCTGGCAACAGGGCCAGTTTCATCCCCGTGAAAGGGCATTCGGCCACTTTGGCGGCGCTGAAATTAAATGTGTCGGTCCCCAGCATGACCCGGGTGGGCAGGAATGGCACTCCCATGGCGGCGGCTTTAAAGCGCCAGGTTAATGCTGCGTTTGACCACTCCACCACCTTTTTCACATAACCACCTTCCACCGCCCGGCGTGCGCTGGCTGACAATCCATATACTTCAAACCCGATGTAAGTCCAATCCAATTCGCGAATGGTGTTGGCAGCCGCCAGTAAATCGGATTCATAAACCCCCTGCCCGGCACAACGCAGTTCCCGGTAGCCCTGGTGGATGATTTCCCGCACCAGCGACATGGGGGCGCGAACAGTCCCATATAGTTCAATCCCGATATAATCACCATCTTTGAGGAAACGCTCTACGGCTTCCTGTTCAGTCATCACTTTATTAACAAGTGCTTTGGATTTTTGGGTGCGATTCCATTCCCGAAAAGCATCCAGATCCGGCGGTTGAATCAGATCGCCTTTTCCGCTATTCAAAATTTTCATTCTAATCCCCATTAAGTTTCTTAAATCAACTTAGTCTTTATAAGTATGAATAAATTTAAGATGGCTGCTAATTTGAAATGATAATTAATTACTGTGTCCATAACGTGCATAGAGCGTGGAGCTAAGAGCGTAGAGCATAGAGCGAAGAGCAATGATGACCAGTGACGCATGACAAGTGACCAATGACAAGTGACAAGTGACAAGTGACAAAGAACTCCAGCCTACGACCCGAAAATCGTGATCTTCGGCTGGTTAGCAGAGCCAAGAACTTTAACACATTAACACATTAACACTTTAACCCATTTGCTTGAACAAGAAACAGATTTAAGGTATATTGGGGAATTGCTGGGACATAGTAGTTCTAAAACAACGGAGATTTATACTCATGTATCAAAAAAAGCCATTGATAAGATTAGAAATCCGGTTGATGATTTTTTCGAGTAAGAGGCTTTAATGCTAAAGGACAAATATACTCCATTGTACATATCCCCCCATATTTGGAGTATAAGAACAATGGGATATACACTACCGTTGCCAGCAATGTTAGACTTATAAAAACATTTATGATTATGCAGAACAAAAGACTTATCATCATCGTGCTCACGTCAGCAATTCTATTGCTTATACCATTAATAGCGATGCAGTTCACAGATGAAGTAAATTGGACTCTGTTCGATTTTGTTGTCGCAGGATCTCTACTGCTCGGTACTGGTCTAATGTGTAAGCTTGCAATAAGGAAGATAAACAAAATCAAGTACCGCATTGCTATCTGTGTAGCTCTTCTGTTGGTCCTCCTTCTCATTTGGGCAGAACTTGCAGTCGGAATTTTCGGGACACCATTCAGCGGACAGTAGACGGTAAATTGAAAAAACAAAACACTGCTGGCAACAACGTATAAAAGCAATAACGTCTGAATTTCCTACTCGGAAATCCAAACTATATTGCTAACTTTGTGTAAAGACCAAACCCAAAGGTCAGTGCCGAACCGTTACTGACTTTTATACGAAACCGTTATAAGCTATTAAAAATGAAAAGCTTTGTATAAAACCAATCGTAACGAAGCAATATTTTGGAAAATTACCCTGATTTACTTTGGGCTAATAGCACTATCATCCGGGATATTTAAGGAATCAAAGTTTTGGTCAGGTTATGTTCTGGACATAGCCGGGCCTGCCTGGATATATATGCTAATAAGAGGTCAATATAACTCCAAGGAAAGATTCTTTAATATTAAATTCTCACCCGAATTAGCATTATTCTTAATAATTACGTTGAGTTTTGCCATCGAGCTAATGCAGTATTTTGAAGTTTATAACGCAACATTTGATCCATTTGATTTTTTGGCATATCTCTCAGGCACTTTGGTAATATACATAATTGATAAAACACTTAATATAAAAAGAAGGACAAACGAGAGAAAAAAAACGGCTTATAACATGCTATAAATTCAAGCGGGCGGAACGTACTAATATGAAACAGATTACAAGTAATAATCAATTGCGCAACCTGAAAGAAAAGTGCAAGAAAATGCCCGCCAAAATTTATAGCTGAACGTTGTGCTTAATACAGGACAAAAGAAATGACACTTGAAGATTTAGGATATAACATAGATTTGGAAGACTTTCGAAAAGAACAAAATCTGGATTCATTTGGAGTGGGACGAGTCATTTCTGAACACAAGGAAAGATACGTTGTAAAAACTACTGAAAAAGAATATGATGCAGAGATTATTGGGAATTTAAGATTCACTGCAAAAAACAGGTCAGACTTTCCCGCTGTTGGCGATTGGGTTGCAATTTCTGGATATGATGAAAATAAAGTACTTATCCACTCTGTGTTTCCAAGAAAGACCATCATTGAAAGACAAGCGGTCGGAAAACAAGGTGAAAAACAAATCATCGCAACAAATATTGACTTTGCTTTTATTGTACAGGCGGTTGACAGGGATTTTAACATCAACCGAATAGAAAGGTATCTGACTATTTGCAATACATCCAACGTGAAACCAATTATCATCCTCAACAAAATTGACTTGATAAGCGATTCGGAATTAAAAGAGTTAATCAGAAAAGCTAAGGAAAGAGTGAAACATGTGCCAATAGTTGCTATAAGCAATGAAACCCCAAAAGGATATGTAGCAATTGGCAAATTGATTATAAAAGGGAAAACTTATTGTTTGTTGGGTTCATCTGGCGTAGGAAAATCAACACTATTAAACAACCTCTCAGGCAAATACCTGATGAAAACAAATTCAATTAGTATAAGTACTAACAAAGGGCGACATGTCACAAGCCATAGGGAATTGATTGTGTTAAAAAATAGTGGAATCTTGATAGATAATCCGGGTATGAGAGAAGTGGGAATTGCGGATTCAACGAGTGGAATAGAAATGACTTTTGATGAAATTATCGAACTATCCCAAAATTGTAAATTTAAAGATTGTACCCATACCAATGAGATTGGGTGTGCAGTTCTTGAAGCAGTTGAAAGTGGAGAAATAGATAAAGCGTCCTATGAAAACTATCTGAAAATGGAGCGGGAAAAAGAGCATTTTGAATCGACTGTTGCTGAAAAACGTAAGAAAGACAAGGATTTAGGGAAAATGATAAAAAATTATAAAAAGGACAAAAAATTGAACAAGTACTAAGCACAACAAGAGCTATACGTAATGCGGGTTTTTATGCTAAATTGAATGTAAATTAATATTAATAAACATATCGGCCGGTTGAAAAAGTTGTGGTTTCAAATCCCGCACTACGCATAGCCAAACCGTTACCACTGTCGCGTGAGTTCCCCCGCGGTCATTTACGTATTTAATTACCGCCAGGATTTCAAGATCCAAAAGCGCTAACGCTTCTTCCGATAGTGGCATTTTAATCCACTTTAAAAATCAACTTTTTCTATTGGTACGAAACTTTTTAAGTTTATGTGAGTATTTGAGTCAATGTTGAATAAGATCACATCAATAATCATAACCATGCTGCTAATGAGTTCGCCGGCTTTCGCGCTGCTGCAATTCGACAATTGTGACATGCCCTGCTGCCAACCTGAGCTCAGTTGCTGTGAAATGGCCAAGATTGTTACTTGTGAATCCAGCATGACGGCTTGTGATACCCCGCTTCTGATACCGATAGTAGTTGCTCCGGTAAATAAAATAGAGCAGCAGGTTAATATTACCATTTTCGCGATTCACGAAGTACCCACCGCCCGGATTTCGGAGCAATATTTTCATCAATCCAAATTGGATCAGACCAGTGCTCCTGAACCACCCCCCTCTTATCGTATCCCCCTTCTGATATAGAACTTCCTGTTCTGTCCGGGTGTTAACAATCCGGATTTTCCCCTGCTACGGTTTCAACTCGTGTCGGGGTCAGTACGTATATTAATAAGTTTGAACAGGAGTTTTATTTTGAAATTATCAGCATATTTTTTGAAAACAGTTAGTGTGGGTCTGCTGACCACACTTTTAATCATCCCGGTTAAAGCCGACCAAAGTCGCAGTGCGTTAGATTTACCGGTAGAAGTTCGATCCGGTTATCTGGCAGAAACTAAGTTTGATATCCCCGCTAAACCCGATATATCCGATTATATTCAAGCCGGCCTATATAATAATCCCAGTGTGCATAGTGCCTATGCCCGCTGGCAGGCCGAGATCAAAAAAATCGCTGTTGTCCGGGGATTGCCTAATCCAAATCTAAACTTCGGATACTTCCTTACGAATGTGGAAACCGCGGTTGGTCCTCAGGAATTTAAAATCGGTCTGACCCAGATGATTCCCTGGTTTGGTAAGTTGAAGCTGAATGGAACCCTGCAAACCTTGCAAGCGGAAATCCGGTTGGAGCAACTACAGGAGGTAATCAATTCGTTAACTTATAATTTATCGGCGCTGTATTACGATTACTATTTTCTGCAACGTTCAATCAATATAACTATTCAGAATATTGAGCTGATCCGTAGCTGGGAACAAGTCGTGCGCAATAAATACAAGACTGCCCGCGCCGGTCACCCGGATTTGATCAAAACCCAGATCGAATTGATTAAATTGGAAGACGACCGCTCGACGCTGGAAGCCCGGCGTGCACCACTACTTGAAAAATTTCGCGTGCTTCTGAACGATGCGGAACTGACTGAAATTATGATTCCGGACGCGCTGCCCGAAGTCAACGGATTACCGGAGCGGTTGGAGATCCAAAAGAGCATTTTCGATTCAAATCCGCGTTATCTCATCGCCGCGCTCAAAGAAGAACTGAGCACAACCGGTATTCGGCGCGCCAGGCTGGATTATTACCCCGATCTGGGAGTCGGCTTCGATTATATCGGCACCGGTGCTAAATTGATGAATGGCACTGCGGTGGCCGAAAGCGGTAAGGATCCTTTAGTATTCATGGTATCCCTCAACCTACCGATTTGGGTAAAGAAAAACCGCAGCCGGATTAGTACCGCCCGCTATCAACAACGCGCGTCGGAAGCAGCTTTAGCGAACCTGGAAAACAAATTAGCGTCCGAACTCGAGCAGATCTGGTTTGAGCTGGAAGACGCGCAACGGAAAATCAATTTATACTCACAAGGATTAATACCAAAAAGCATTGAATCATTACGCGCCACCGAGGCGGCCTACATTTCTGAGCAGTTGGATTTTTTGAATCTGGTGGATGCTCAACGACGGTATCTACAATTTTTATTGGAAAGCGAACGATCTTTAGTTCAATACCAAAAAGCATACGCTAGGCTGGAATACCTGGCTGGGAGAGAATTATGAACAAACTAATTGATTTAATAAAGAAAAACACCGATTTGATTTTAGCATACCTGAAATCAATATCGAGATTAACCTGGATAATAATTGGAATCGCCTTTATCAGTGGGCTTTTAATTCGTGGTGGTGGGACACCTGAAGCTGCATCCTCAGTTGCGGTGGAAGCTCATGAGTATGAGAGAAAAGCTGAATGGTGGACCTGTGCAATGCATCCTCAGATTAAACTGCCGGAATCGGGACAGTGCCCGATCTGCTTCATGGATCTGATACCTATGGATTCTGGTACTGACGATGTAGGTCCCCGGGAGCTTAAGCTATCGACTGGGGCAATTGAACTGGCGGAAATTGCCACCAGCATCGTTAGCCGAGGACTGGCAACTTCAGAAGTCCTGTTATCCGGTAAAGTAGAATATGATGAGACACGAGTCAAAACGATAACAGCCTGGGTACCCGGTCGCCTGGAGCGGCTCTACGTGGATTATACCGGGATAACCGTAGCTAATGGTGATCATCTGGTTGATATTTACAGCCCGGAATTATACGCCGCCCAGGAAGAATTAATCCAGGCTCTCAAGTCGGTAAACAATGGAAACCAGGGATTCGCCGCCACGGCAGCCCAGATTACTTTGGACGCAGCCCGTGAAAAAATGTCCCTGATGGGAATCACTGGAAAACAAATCGCGGAAATTGAAAAGCGCGGAACACCGGAAGATCGATTAACAATCTACAGCCCCTTATCCGGAATTGTGATCCATAAAAATGCCATCGAAGGGCGCTACGTAAAAACCGGATCGCCAATTTATACAATCGCCGATTTGAGCCGGGTCTGGGTAATACTTGATGCTTATGAATCAGACCTGCCCTGGCTGCGATTCGGACAGGAAGTGGAATTCACCGCCGAGGCGTTGCCAGGCGAATCCTTCATGGGTAGGATCGCTTTTATCGATCCGATTCTGGATTCAAAAACCAGGACTGTACAAGTTAGAATCAATCTGCGAAATGAAGATTCTAGATTAAAGCCGGGAATGTTTATCCGAGCTAAGGTCGAGGCGATTCTGGATATCGATGGACAGGCAGTAAATAATCAGCTGGCCGGAAAATGGATTAGTCCCATGCACCCGGAAGTTGTAAAAGATGGCCCCGGTCAATGCGATGTCTGCGGTATGGATCTGGTGCCGGCCGAGCAATTAGGTATTGTTAATGCATCTCAATCAGGTCGGCAGCCCTTATTAGTGCCGGTTAGCGCCGTTTTAAAAACGGGCAAACGGGCTCTGGTCTATGTGAAACTTCCTGAACGGGAAGAGCCAACATTTGTGAGCCGGGAAGTGGTTCTGGGTCCCCGGGCTGGTGATAATTACATCGTCCTGTCGGGATTAGCTGTTGGGGAAGAAGTTGTCACTTACGGCAATTTCAAGATCGACAGCGCCATGCAGATCGCCGCCAAGCCCAGCATGATGAATCCGGAAGGTGGCGTAGCTATGACCGGTCATGAGCATCATGGTGGCGGAAATCAACCGGTCAAATCGGCGCCAGTCAAGGTGGAGAAACTGGAGTCCAGTATGGCTTATCTCAATACCGTACAGCATTTGTTCGATGGATACTTCGCAGCTCAAACCGCCCTGGCCGGCGACGATCTTAATCAAGCCAAGGCCGCCCTTTATGCAATAAATTTGTTAGCTGGTGCAATTAAAGATGAAAAGCTGGAGTTGCCGGCTGCTTCACTGAAATTTTGGCAGGCAGCGCGACAGGACTTACTGAAAGCCACCGAACATGCCCAGCACTGGTCCGATTTTAAGGCCGCCCGGAAAGCCTTCGAAACAGTCAGCGTTATTATTAATAATCTGGAAAAAAGCCTGGGTCATAGTGGCGAACAAACCTATTACGAAATATTCTGTCCCATGGCATTTAATAATGCCGGCGCTTCCTGGCTCCAGACTGATAAAAAGGTGAATAATCCTTATTTTGGCGCCAAAATGCTGCGCTGTGGTGAAGTCAAATCGGAACTGAAACCAACCATGGCTATGAATTCAATGCCGGGGCACGACAACCATGAATGATATCGAGCGTTTATCCGTGTTGGATAAGATTATTAAGTACTGTATCGAGAATAAGCTGATCGTCGCCATGGTGCTGCTGGCACTGATCGGCTGGGGCATCATCGTGGCGCCTTTCGATTGGGATCTGCCAGGTCTGCCCCGCGATCCGGTGCCGGTAGATGCCATCCCTGACATTGGTGAGAATCAGCAAATCGTATTCACCAAATGGATGGGGCGTTCTCCTCAGGACGTGGAAGACCAAATATCCTATCCCCTGACAGTAGCCCTGCTGGGTTTGCCGGAAGTGAAAACGATCCGCTCCTATTCCATGTTCGGATTTTCCACCATCTATGTTATTTTCAAAGAACAGGCTGAATTCTACTGGACTCGCAGCCGGATACTGGAAAAACTGAATTCATTACCATCCGGTACCCTGCCGCCAGGTGTCCAGCCTGCTTTGGGTCCGGATGCCACCGCTTTGGGACAGGTCTACTGGTACACCCTGGAAGGTCGTGATAAAGACGGCAACCCCGCCGGTGGCTGGGATTTGCAGGAACTGCGCTCAATTCAGGACTGGTATGTGCGCTATGCCCTGCAATCGGCGGATGGCGTTTCAGAAGCGGCATCGATCGGTGGACATATCAAGGAATACCAGATTGACGTTGATCCGGCTGCCATGCGGGAACATGGAATCCGTTTAAACGAGATCTTTCAGGCTGTTCGCAATTCCAACTTGGATGTGGGCGCCCGGACGATTGAAGTCAACCGGGTGGAATATGTTGTTCGTGGCTTGGGATTTATCAAGACGCTGGAAGATGTGGAATACACCGTGATCAAGAGCGTCGACAATGTGCCGATTTACATCAAGGATGTGGCTCATGTAGCGCTGGGTCCGGCCCTGCGACGCGGGGTGCTGGACAAGGAAGGAGCTGAGGCGGTCGGCGGCGTGGTCGTCGTACGCTATGGCGAAAATCCGTTGTCAACGATTAAAAACATCAAAGCCAAAATTGCTGAGATCAGTCCCGGACTGCCGAGCAAAACACTGCCGGACGGCCGCACTTCACAGGTTACAATCGTCCCGTTTTATGATCGCACCGGATTGATTTACGAAACCCTCGGTACTTTGAATCACGCCCTGCGCGATGAAATCCTGATCACGATAATCGTAATTCTACTGATGGTAATGCACCTGAAAACATCCCTGCTGATCACCGGCTTGCTGCCCCTGACGGTACTGATGGTATTCATCGGGATGAAGCTATTCGGCGTGGAGGCAAATATTGTGGCGCTATCGGGAATAGCAATTGCCATCGGTACGATTGTGGATATGGGAATCGTGGTCTCTGAGAACATGCTAAGACATCTCGACCAGGCCAGTGAGGATGAGAACAAACTAAATGTATTGTTCCGGGCTGCCTCAGAGGTCGGTGGAGCGGTCTTGACCGCTGTTTCTACTACGGTGGTGAGTTTTTTACCAGTGTTCACCATGGAAGCGGCGGAAGGTAAATTATTCAAACCGCTGGCTTATACCAAAACGTTCGCATTGATTTCCTCGGTCATTATTGCTCTTACCATCCTGCCACCCCTGGCTCATGTGCTATATGGCAGCAAGATCAGAAGTAACCGCCTAAAGCAAATATTCAATGGACTGACAATCCTGATTGGTTTGGTGCTCATGTTTACCATCAAGTGGTGGATGGGCGTTATTGTGATTGCCTTCGGTATGTTCCCGTTTATTAAACGCTACCTCAACACCACAGTCAATAAAAAAATGCCTATTGCGGTCAATCTTCTGGCAATAGTTCTGGTAGGAGCCATACTGGCCGGTACATGGGCACCTTTGGGGTATGACCGCAGTTGGTGGGCTAATGCCGGTTTTGTAGCATTATTGTTGACCGTAGTCATGGGTGTGATAATGCTCTTTACACGGGTTTATCCCCGGTTACTGCGCCAGGCATTGGATCATAAAATCCTTGCTATGTCGGTCCCGGGAATACTGATTATAATCGGATTCACAGCCTGGCTCGGTTTCGGTAATCTGACCGGCTTCCTGCCGGATTTCATGAAATCGAACCGGGTGTATCAGAGTTTAACACATACCTTTCCGGGTCTCGGCAAGGAATTTATGCCGCCCCTGGACGAGGGCTCATTTCTATACATGCCCACCACCATGCCCCATGCCGGAATTGAAGAAGCCACCGATGTTTTAAGCCTGCTGGATCGTGCGCTTTACACAGTGCCGGAAGTGGAGTTGGTGGTCGGCAAACTGGGCCGGGCTGAAACGCCGTTGGATCCGGCACCGATCTCGATGATCGAAACGGTGGTTAATTATAAAGCTGAATACATCACTGATGCGGATGGTAATCGCCTGCTGTTCGCAGTTGATCGTGAAGGAACTTATCTCCGAGATGAAAACAACGATCTGATTCCAGATGATAATGGTAAACCCTTCCGTCAGTGGCGCGACCATATTCGGACCAATCAGGATATCTGGGACGAACTCGTGAAGGTGGCCCGGATCCCCGGCACCACCTCTGCGCCTCGTTTGCAACCGATCTCAGCCCGGATCGTAATGCTACAGAGTGGTATGCGCGCTCCAATGGGAATCAAAGTTAAGGGGCCGGATCTGGAAACGATTGAAAAAGTCGGACTGGAGCTTGAAAGATATCTGAAAGAAGTACCTTCAGTCGAAGCCGCCGCCGTATTCGCTGACCGCATCGTTGGTAAGCCTTATCTAGAAATTGAGATTGACCGCCGGGCAATTGCCCGCTACGGAATTCCATTGAAACGGGTACAGGATGTAATCGAAGTAGCCATTGGCGGAAAACAGGTCACTACTACGGTTGAGGGACGCGAACGGTATCCGGTCAGAGTTCGGTATTTACGCGAGTTACGGGGGACTATCGAATCTCTGGAGGATATCCTGGTCCCGGCCAACGATGGTGCCCAGATTCCGATCGGTCAACTGGCACAAATCAATTATGTACGCGGACCGCAGGTCATTAAAAGCGAGGATACATTCCTGATCGGCTATGTTCTGTTTGATAAAAAAGAAGGCTGGGCTGAGGTTGATGTTGTCGAGCAGACTCAGCGCTTTTTACAGGTGAAGGTTGACAATGGTGAGCTCGTTATCCCCGACGGAGTCAGCTATAATTTTGCCGGTTCTTATGAAAATCAAATACGGGCCATGAAAAAACTGAGAATAATTCTACCCCTGGCGTTATTTGCCATATTCATGATTCTCTATCTGCAATTTCGCCGGGCATCAACGACCGCGATAGTATTTTCCGGAATTATGGTGGCCTGGGCTGGAGGTTTCACAATGCTCTGGCTGTACAGTCAGGATTGGTTTCTGAATTTCAGTCTGGCAGGAATCGACATCAGAGGATTATTCCAGATTCACCCGGTTAATCTGAGCGTGGCGGTGTGGGTCGGTTTCCTGGCTTTATTTGGCATCGCCAGTGATAACGGAGTGATCATAAGTACCTACCTAGATCAAAGTTTTGCGAAACGTAGACCACGGAACATCAAGGAAGTGCGAGAGGCAACAATATATGCCGGTACACGGCGGGTGCGGCCGGCTATGATGACGGCTGCAACCACAATTCTGGCTTTAATACCGGTACTGACTTCAACCGGACGTGGCTCGGATGTTATGGTCCCAATGGCTATCCCTTCATTTGGCGGAATGGTTTTCGTCATTTTAACCACTTTTGTAGTACCGATCCTGTATTCGACTTTGGCTGAAAGAAATATCAAAAAATTTAATTAAATAAGAAGATGAGGATGAAAATGAACAAATTAATCAGATACGCCGTGTTTGTGATACTAACTGTCCTAGTAGTCGGGTGCAGTTTAGTTGACGACGATGAAGCAACACCAAGAATATTATCAATAACACCACCCGAGAATGCTAATGAAATTGCGAAAACTGTTTCGGTTGAAATTGAATTCAACCAGGAAATGGATACCGAATCCTGTCAAACCAGGTTTGGACTGTTTCAAGGTAATCTTGACGCAATACCAGTAAACCTGAATGGCCGAATGCATGGTGGATATACCTGGAATAATGATCACACCATGATGACTTTCACACCGGATTCAATGTTAACGGATTCCACTATGTTTTCAATCTGTTTGCAGGAAGGGATGCGTTTGTATAACCATGGTGGTGGAATGATGATGGGTGGCATGCGGAATCATGGTATGGAAACAACCAGTGGCATAATAACACTTTTTAAGACGCGCTAACCAACTTGGCCTAGGAGATACATTTTAGCAAGCCGAGAACCATGGTCCTGTCTAATATGGCCGATTATGGCAAACATACAGATAATGGTATTTTTACAAAATTTTAACAAAATAAACAGTAAAGGAGATAGATCATGATGTTTCAAGCAACTGCAGCGTTTGCGCTGGGATTAATTGCTCTGGGAATCGGCTTTTGGGTTCTGTTGAAAACACGGAACGATGAAGCAGGAAAGTTAAAGGGTTTTGGATCGTTTATCGGATATTTCATAATTGTCATTGCCTTTTTCACGATCCTTTGTACCGGGTATTACACGGTGAGGTATTGGGAAGATGGATATTACAATAAACCTAGGCTAGCTCAAATGACTATGATGCCTGGGGGTGGGATGATGATGGGTCAAATGCCGGGCAGAACCCATGGTAATATGATGGGAGAAATGGGAAGGCATAGTGCCCAATGCCAGATGATGATGAGCCACAAGAAATCTTGCCCCAACTGCGGTCAAATGATGAAAGGTGGAATGATGCATGGCGGAATGATGAAAGGTGAAATGATGAAAGGTGGGATGATGCATGGCGAAAAGGAAAGCCCGCATGAAGAGAAAGGTGAAATGATGAAAAACATGGACCAAAGTAAGCATCATCCTGGAGACAAGGATAAGTAAATCAATAGAATAGGGGAAGGAATGGAGTTGTCTATTCAGAATGGACAACTCCGTTTTACCCGCCTAATCCACAGCGAGGAGATTAAATGATGAGTTATCATTTTAGCAAAACACTGACAGCATCTTTTGATGATGCTATCATAAAAGTTACCGATGAGTTAAAAAAAGAAGGATTTGGTGTCTTAACTGAAATTGATGTTAAGGCCACGCTTAAGAAAAAGCTGAATGTTGATTTCAGGAAATACCTGATTCTTGGCGCCTGCAATCCGCCTTTTGCCTATAAGGCATTATTGGCGGAAGAAAAAATCGGAATTATGTTGCCTTGTAATGTCGTTGTTCAAGAATATGATGATGGCCGTGTCGAAGTGTCGGCGGTAGACCCGATAGCGTCAATGAAAGCTGTTGACAATCCAAATTTGGGTGATGTAGCCAATGAAATACAAGCCAAATTGCGCAAGGTAATTGATAATTTATGAGCTTTTAACGAATAAGAGGAAATCATGCATATGATGAATTGGTTTGGAGGTGGATGGTTCATGATGCTTTTTTGGTGGATAGTCATCATTGCCGTAGTAATTATGATAGTTAACTACGTTAATCGCAGCAAATACCATCCCGGAACCGGTGATACCGCGTTGGAAATATTAAAAAAGCGTTATGCCCGCGGTGAGATTAATCAGGAGGAATTTGATAAAATGAAAAAAGAAATTCTTAATTCCTGATGTCAATGAATAGTGAATATTTAAATGAATGGTACTAAAACTGTGATAATGAATTACATGATTAATAGCCAATCAGGGAGTTAATAATATGTTTAATAAAATATTCATCAACCTAATTATCGCTGGTTTAATATTAATATCTGTATCAGGTTGTATGTTTATTGGCATGGGAAAGCAGATGGTCGAAATGCACTCCGATCCGCTGGTGATTGGTTTACCTGTTCAATATGAAAATTCGATCGACGATATCATTGCAGAGGTACTACGGGAATTTTCTAATCCGGAAATCGAAATAAACACAATTGCGGTGTTGGATATCCGCTCCGGCACCGACAAACTTGATAGCGAATTGGTCAGGCAAAAATTAATCACCGGATTAGTGCAATTGGATAAAATCACGATTGTATCCCGAACGCGGTTAGATGAATTGTTAGTTGAGCAAGGCCTGGGGCAATCGGGAGCAATCACCATTCAGACCATAGTTGAAGCTGGACAATTAATCGGTGTTGATGGATTTATCGACGGTTATCTGGCCGAAGAAAGCAGTCATCTCATACTAAACTTAAATCTCATCAAATCAGACAGTGGAATTATCATCTGGTCAAAATCATATCAAATAGAAAAAATCTAATAGTTAAGCAAGTAATTGAGTTCACAAATGGATCCCCACGGGTTAAGCCCTCTACTCTTTTATACAAAGGTTATGCCGGCAAGGCACCCGTGGTACCATTATCCGCCCCTGTTTTAAGGTAACCCGGCTCCAAAGTGTTCCGCCGCGACACGCATCGCGCCGGCTTGTGAGGGCAAAGCCTGAAGGGCGTAGACCAGAGGTTTTCTGCGAATACGGATAAATATGAAGAATTGAAAACTTTCCATAATAAGATGTTAATGGCGAGTAATCATACGGGGGTCTAAAACGAAGATGGAGATAAGAAGATGACAAAACAAATGGAGCCCCGCGGGCAGAGCCCGTGGTACCTCCATAAAATACCCTCCTACGCCAAGGCTTCGGAGGGTTATCCGCAAATGGCGACATCCGCCGTAGCAACATACTTCATTTTTGGACAATTCTTCACGCATTCATCCACAGGCAAAGCCCGTGGTTTTCTGCGTAGGCGGATAAGAATACGAAATATGCTTATATCACTTGCCACTCTGTTATTACTGAGTTCATTTGTCTGGGCTCAGGGACCGGGTCATAATTATCATAATGGCCGACACCATAACGAAGACTGGCCGGACTCGCTTACTGTTGTCTCAGTTTCCGGTACTGTGGTTGTTGATACATTGATGATGAATCCATGGTACTATCTGGATACGAACAATGATGACAGTTCCGACTATCGGCTGGGCTTCGGGCCCTGGTGGTACGAACCAGCCAGTGGCGCGGTTAGACCAAATACAGGAAATATTGTAAATATAATCGGTGGTTTAAATGATTCAATGATCCCTGCTATGTTGGTAGTTTTCGAAATCAACGGTCTGGTGTGGCGGGACTCTACTGGAGCTCCCCCCTGGTCTGGTGGATGGGTACATCATGATGCCAGCGATACTACCTGGATTTATTGTCCCACCGACAGTATGGACCACCTTGGTTTCCCACCGCAAAGTATGCTGGGGATGATGTGGCCGGACTCTCTTTACTGCCAGTTCGAAGAAATGGACCCGGACAGCATACCCGGAATGACCGATTCGACCATGTTTGAAGGTTACTCCTGCAATTTCAATACTGAAATGGGCGGACATATGGGTAGCGGAATGGGAATGATGAATTTTAATCGCAGCCTGCACTTCCAGTTTCATTATGACGATCAAATGAATGGGATGGACCTGGATGAAGGAACAATCCAATTATTCTATCTGGATGAAACTGACAACTGGCAGGAAGTCACAACGGCCATCATCGACACCGACGCTAATACGGTCATTGTAGATGACATTAATGTGGCCCGCTACTATGCTCTTAAAGCCTTTCCAACCACGGTTAGCATCGATAATGAGGTCGACGCTTTCAGCCTCTTACCACAGTCGATAGCACTGGAGTCCATCTACCCCAATCCCTTTAATCCCCAGGCGACCATCCGCTATGATGTGGCTCGGGCCGGCAATGTTCAAGCGCAAATCTTCGATTTGCAGGGTAAGCTGGTACGGGATTTATTCAGTGGACGGCAAAACCAGGGTAAACATACCATCAATTGGGACGCTAAAAACAATCTGGGACAATCTGTCGCCAGCGGTACATACTTAATTAAAGTATCATCAGGAAATTCCAGTGCAATTAGGATGATCACATTGGTCAGATAAATAATTATTCATAATAAAAAGAAAGTAAAGAGGAGTTTAAATGAAAAGAATCAACATTAGCATAGTCGCTTTGGCTTTAATCGGTCTAGTTGCGTGCGGCGGGAAAAAACAGCCCGAGCATAAAATGGCATCTGGTTCTCCCGAAACGATGGCTATGGCCGATCATGAGAAAATGAAAATGGGAGGTGAGATGAAAGGTATGTCTGACCAGGAACAACTGATTTATTACACCTGTCCTATGGAAAAGCATAAACATATTCATAGTCAGGAAGCAGGGAATTGTACCGAATGCGGAATGAAAATGGTTGAGGCAGTAGTTACAACTGAAGACCAAGCCGAATTTTATGGCTGCCCCATGGAAGCCCACAGCCACGTCCGCAGCGACAAACCCGGCGTTTGCGAAAGTTGCGGAATGAAGCTAAAACCGATGCGACTCAATAAAAGCTAAATTGAATTAATTGCCAGGCACCTCCAAGGTGCCTGGCAATTTACATTTATCAAATAATGACTAAAGCTACCTTCAAAGTCGCTGGTATGAGCATCCGGGGCGGCATCCTCTGAATGGGGTGACCGACCGAC
>JACKQG010004068.1_pt1 | contig 17261 bp, 14 predicted proteins | sample 8237621 | NCBI WGS metagenome assembly JACKQG01 (sample SAMN15677084, study PRJNA649215) | marine metagenome | biome: marine; feature: Black Sea; material: saline water; isolation source: suspended particulate matter (SPM) from the Black Sea western gyre | collected 2013-06-09/2013-06-10 | depth...
ACATATGCGTATAGACGTTGGTCGGAGAGATCAATATCGATCCAGCGTTCACCGGTGCCTACAGACGCGGGTGGCTGGGTTTTGATTTGGGTTGGCGCGGGTGGCGGTTGTGTGGGCTGGGGCGTGTTGGTGGGGAGTGGCGTTGGCGTGATTGAAGGCGTGAACGTTGCGGTGGGTGTCAGCGTGTGGGTTGGTGTTGGGGTGGGGGTAAACGTGGGTGTCGGTGTGAATGTTGGGGTAGGGGTTGGCGTGCGGGTAGCTTTTTCGACATCAATTTGTGCCATTGGCCGCGCGTTTTCCTGGGCAAAAACTGCTGGCAGACTGGGCTGACGGTACCAAAAGAAGAATCCAGCTATGATGATGAGAAAAATTACAGCCCAGGGCGCTAAAACCTGCCGCGGGCGGATGAGCGCCTGTGGCGATACTTCGCCAAGAATGCGCGGATGCTGCGGTTTGGGAGATGGTTGCGGAGCTTGCCGCCATCTTTTGATGGCCCAATGCATACCGTTGCGCGCTTTTTGGCTCTGGGGGTTAATTTCGAGGGCGCGTTCCAAATAGGCCAGACTGGCGCGGGGCGAAGCAACGGCTGCCAGAAATAGCCACGGCTCCTCGCGTTCGGGGGCCAGCGCCGCGGCCTGCTCGGCCCAGCGCCGCGCGGCACGGTGGTCGTTGCGCTTGAGCGCCTGCTGGGCTTCGTGCAGCGCGTGTTGGGCCTGTGACCATTTATTACTCATCGGCCGGAATGGTGATACTTTCGTTTTGTACGTAGCACACCAACCCGTCGGCGATACCTTGAGCGATCAAGTCTTCGTTTTGAGTCAGAATCTGCCGATCGAGATTCATAAAACCGGTTTCAATAATCACAGCCGGGGTTTCATTATGGATCTCTTCAAAGGCATGATATTCGGACATATCGCCGGTGATGCTTAAGTGTTCGGGCAGGCCAGTCGCCGCGGCATAGCGCGTGCGCAGGCAGGCCACCAGACGAGCGGTGCGTTCCAGGCGCGGATTTCCCTGGGAAGCAGCCACTTTGAATCCGGTGGCGACATCGTTGATATACGTACACGAATCAGCATGAATTGAAATTAACGCTATGCCCGTATATTCAACGAGCCGGTCGTCGAATTCGTACATCATGTCAACATCAAAACCGGCTTCGAGCAGCTTTTTCTCTAATTCTCCAGCGACTACCTGATTAATACTTAACTCGGTCAGACCATCCGGGCAAACTGCACCGGGGTCGTCATCATCGCCCCAATGCCCTACCACAACCCCAATGCGGGGCCGAGGGCGTGGCGTGGCGGTGGGCCACTGCAAATCATCCGGGGTTGGCTCCTGTTCTTTGAGCGCCTCAGCAATGCGGGCGCTGAAATCGCCAGAAAAGGGGTTGATTGGTTTAGCGGCGGTGAAGAGCGAAGCAATCAAAAAAGCTACGCCCGAAATCATAAAAATCGAGATCAGCGTTGTGCCGAGCAGACCGGGACTACTGTTAGGGGCCTTTGGCTTGCGTTTCATAGTATTCATAGTACCGAAAAGGCGGTCGAATGGCAAGGCTTTCAGGTAAAATAGGTTTGGATTCGATTGCAAGAATAGAGCCAGATTGGGAGAAACGCGTGAAAGAAGACCAACTTAGCCCTGCAGAGCGAAACCTGCTCCTGGAGCTGGCGCGTCAGACTCTGGAACTTGTGCTGGCGGGTGGCCCTCTGCCGGAACTTACCCTCGAAGATTATCCCGAAAAATTGCGCCTCCCCGGAGCGACTTTTGTCACCCTGACCAAATCGGGCCAGTTGCGCGGTTGCATTGGCACGCTCGAAGCCTATCGCCCTCTGGTGGAAGATACCCGTCAGCACGCCCTCGCCGCCGCTACACAAGATTATCGTTTCTCGCCCGTACAACTTGCCGAACTCCCCGCCATCAAAATCGAAATCTCGCGCCTCACGTTACCAGCGCCGCTTGAATATGCCTCCCCCAGTGATTTGTTGGCTCGCCTGCGCCCCGGTGTGGATGGGGTGTTGCTGCGTGATGGTTCGCGCCGGGCCACGTTTTTGCCTCAGGTTTGGGCGAAAATCCCATCTCCGGTCGATTTCTTGAATCAGCTTTGCCTAAAGATGGGTGCCACCCCCGGTGCCTGGCGCGAGCGTAATCTCAGCGTCGAAACCTACCAGGTCGAAAAATTTCACGAATAAGGCCAATTTCTTCATAGCTCCTTCACAACTCATCTATAGCTTCTTCACATGGGGAAATTAAACTTATCTCCGTAACTTGGGAAAATTCATTTCCCTCAAAAGGAGATTTATGATGAAGAAAACACAACTTTTACTCTCACTGTTTATTTTGATATTTGCCGCCGGTTTCGTGGCGGTTTTCGATGCCGCTGCGCAAACCGCGTTGAGCGATGAGGAAATTGACGCGCTGGTTTTTATGCGCGAAGAAGAAAAATTGGCCCGCGACGTATACCTGACCCTCTACGATCTGTGGGGTGTGCCAATTTTCAATAATATCGCCAGCAGTGAATCTGCCCACATGGAAGCGGTGTACTCCCTGCTCGCCACCTACGGCATTGATGATCCGGCTGCGGGTATGGATGTGGGCGAGTTCACCAACCCCGATTTGCAGGCATTGTACGATCAACTGGTTGCGCAAGGCAGCCGCTCGTTGGCCGATGCCCTCAAAGTGGGTGGCGCCATCGAAGAGATTGACATCCTCGATCTGGAAGCCAGCCTGATGGGAACTGTTAATGCCGAGATTATCGCTGTGTATCAAAACCTGCTTCAAGGTTCGGGCAATCACCTGCGAGCGTTCTCGAATATCCTTACGCAGCAAACTGGTGAAACTTACATCCCCCAGTATATGGAGCAGGATGCTTACGATCTGATCCTAAGCTCTCCGATGGGTGGGCATGGCGCGAGCCAGGCTCAAAACCCGGATGCCGGGCAAGGCCAGGGGCAGGTAGATGACGGCAATGCGAGCTACGGTGGCACGCAAGACACCGATCAACCAACGAGTGGCGGCAAAGGAAACGGACGCCGCGGCGGACGCAACAACTAGTTATTCGAGCCGAGTAAAACGATTAGTCACGGAGTTCGCAGAGAAAGCCCTGTAAAAACATGCTTTTCTCTGTGAACTTTGTGACAAAAATTGGTAAGATAAAATCACGATCTTTCATCCAACGAGGAAATTTTATGAGTAGAAAAATTACTTCCCACGATCCAGCGGCTGGTTTCTTTCGGCGTTTGCGGAACACGCTGGGGCCAAAGGGTATGCCCACCGATGACCGGGGCCGAATGCGCATGGTGCTCGACAGCATGATCCTACACATCCATCCCGCAAAAGTCGATGTGCGCACCCTGCGTTTTAGCTATACCTGGGGGCTGGGCGGGTTGTCTGCGCTCTTGGTGGTGATGCTCATGTCTACCGGCGTATTGCTGGAAATGAACTATACCCCCAGCCCACCCCAAGCCTATCTCGATATTCTTAATTTGCGTACCAACGTATGGTTTGGGGAGTTGATCCGCAACATCCATCACTGGAGCGCGAATTTACTGGTAGTGGTATCGATCCTTCATTTGCTGCGCGTCTTTTTCACCGGGGCCTATCGCCCACCGCGTGAAACTAACTGGATTATCGGTGTTGTCATGTTGCTGTTGGTTTTGGGCGCTAATTTCACCGGCTATTTGCTTCCCTGGGATCAATTAGCCTTTTGGGCGATCACTGTGGGAACCAGTATTGTTGAATATGTGCCCGTGGTTGGGTCATGGCTTAGTAATTTGCTACTTGGTGGGCCTGAAGTCAGTGCGAATACATTACTCAATTTTTACGCTTTGCACATTAGTATTATTCCAGTCAGCATTGTCATGTTGATGTCGTATCACTTCTGGCGCGTGCGCAAGGATGGCGGGCTTTCGGTGCCCAAGACCACCGCCGAGTTGGCAGCCCCCGAAGAGGAAACCACCCGCCCCGAGCGTGTCACCACTATTCCGCATCTGGTGCGTGTAGAATTAATCTGGGCGGTGACTTGGATTGCGGTGATGCTTACAGTTGGTATGCTGGTTGCGGCGCCGCTGGAAGGCATCGCCAATCCGGATATTAGCCCTAATCCGGCCAAAGCGCCCTGGTATTTTATGGGCTTACAAGAATTGCTGTTGCATTTCCACCCGGTGATCGCGGCGGTGCTGATTCCTGTGCTGGCCCTCGGTGCGCTGGCCTTGTTACCTTTTTATGATATTTCCCTGGGGAGCGTGGGTGTATATTTTCGCTCGTGGCGCGGGCGTTATCTCACCTTGATCGCTACCAGCCTGTCGTTGTTCGTCACCCCCGTCTGGGTTCTGGTCGATGAATTTGCCCTGCATTGGACCGACTGGCTGCCCGGCTGGCCGACCTGGATATCAAATGGTCTGTTACCGCTTTCACTTTTACTGCTGGGTTTTTATACGCTTCAAGCAGCCCTGCGGATGATCTTTAAAACTAATCCAGAAGAGCGTATCCTGATTGGATTCACATACTTGTTTGTAGCTCTGATTGTTCTGACCATTATCGGTATTTTCTTCCGTGGCGAAGGCATGCAATTGTTTTGGCCCTGGGAGATTGTTCCTGCTCACTAACCGGAGTTATTGCATTATGACTGAAATTAACGATACTAATATTACTCGTCGAGATTTTTTGAAAACCGCCTGGAGTGTGATTGGCGGTATCACTGCCCTGGAGGCTGGCGCGCTGGCGATTGCATATATGCAACCCCGTTTAGCTGAAGGCGAATTTGGCGGGGTACTCACCATCGGCGCAGTAGAAGATTTCCCCCCCGGATCGGTTACACACATTACTGATGGGCGCTTTTATCTCACGCGTTTTGAAGATGGCGGTTTTGTGGCAATCTACCAACGCTGTACTCACCTCGGTTGCAGTGTGCCCTGGGAGCAAACCGAAAATATGTTTATTTGCCCTTGCCATAACTCTCAGTTCACATCTGATGGGGATGTGTTAAATCCCCCGGCGCCGCGTCCGCTGGACCTTTTTGCGGTCAGCATCGAGGAGGGTATTGTCAAAGTGGATACCGGTAATCTGATTGTGCGCGACCAATTCGATCCCGCGCATGTGGCCTACGCAGCCCAGGAGAACGAATGATGAAAACCAATCGAGTTGAAATATTGATCGGTATGATAGCCACACTGCTGATTGGCACGGGCTTGTTACTGTACGCCTTACAGGAGCCTCAGCGTCTGGTTATGGCGCAGGCAGCTCAGGAACAGTCCGATATCAATGATGCCATGACCCTCTACGCCGAAAATTGCACCATTTGCCACGGTATGGCCGGGGAGGGCATTGGCTCGAACCCACCACTGGATAACGAAGGGTTGCGCGGCACGGACGACGAAACCCTGTTTAAGATCATTTCCCGCGGCCTGTTTGGTACCTCCATGCCAGCCTGGAATCAGGAAGACGGCGGCCCATTGAGTGATTATCAAGTGGGCCAGTTAGTTTCCCTGGTTCAAGCGACGGATTGGCAAGCGGTGCAGGATCGCGTGGTAAACCTGGGGTTGGTGCCTCGCATCCCCTTTGCGGCTGACCCGGACCCTGAAGTGTTGGCGTTGCTAGCTGAAATGCCCGGAGGTGAAACTTTATCCCTGGGAATCACCGTTTATGCCCAGGAATGTGTGGCCTGTCACGGCGCGGATGGTGTCGGTACAGCTTTGGCACCGGCGCTTAATGATCCGCTGGTAAGCGAAAAAACCTGGGAAGAGCTCGAGCGCATTATACGCAGCGGCGTCTCTGGCACACTGATGGCGAGCTGGGAAAATGCCCTCGAAGACGAGGAAATATATGCTGTGCTGACTCTGCTCACCGAGTGGGATCAAGTCCCCGCAGGCGCTATTCCAGCCCCAGATTTTGGCCCGATCCCGGTGACAGCCGAGAGCCTGACTCTGGGTGAATCGCTTTTTGCAACGAGTTGTTCCTTCTGCCACGGTCCCGAGGGACAGGGAACCCAACGCGCCCCTTCGTTGAATGTCAAAGGTTTTCTGGAAGACACCAACGATCAGGCCTTGCAGCAGATAATCACGCTGGGCGTATCCGATACATCCATGCCCGCCTGGGGCGACCGTCTGACCGAAGCAGAAATTCAGGCTATCGTAGGCTTCATTCGAGCCTGGGAGCCTGATGCCCCCGAAGTTGCCGAACCGGCGCGTTCCGGTGGTGGCCCGTGGTGGCAAACCGAAGGGAACACGGCTCCCGGACAAGGTGGGCAGGGTGGTCGAGGTGGACAGGGAAATAGCGGCAATGCCGCTGGTGAAACTGCGGCGGCCACGCAAACCGATAACGCCCCAGCCGGGAATGGCAACAATAACGGCAATGGTCGTGGCGGCGCCTGGTGGCAACAAGAGGGCAGCCAGCCGCCCGGACAGCAACAACAAAACACCACCGCTCAGGCGAGCGAGATTGTGCCGGCTGAATCTCCCGTAGCGCAAGCAGCCACAAACGAAGCTGCCAATGCCGTAGCCCCGGATGCCACGCAACAAGCTCTGGCAATGGCAGAGCACACCCAGCAAGATGGACAGGGCGGCCCGCCAGAGTGGGCCGGGCAGGAGAGTGGCGCGGCAAGTAGCGAACAAAGTGGGCATGTCGAAGGTGAAATTCCGCCCTTCCTGCTCCCTGATGAGCAACCCCTGAGTTGGTCTGAGCGCATGGATGAGCGCGCCTGGCTGATTGTGGCTGCCGCCATTATCATCCCTATATTCTTGCTGGTTGTTGGTTTTCTGGGCATGTTGCGCACAGGTGTCTTTCGCCGAAGAAGTAGCGTGATGTAAACGTAGTTTCTCCGAATGCACTTCGTTTTGCTCAATCCTTCTACGTGGAAAAGGGTGAGTTGCAGCTAACCTTGCTGCAACTCACCCTTTTAGGGTTTCGGTGTTATATTTCACAAAATATGCAAAAATTCTTCATAGCATCTTCACATCTGGTCGATACACTATGGGCAATTGAATCCCCCAACGCTTTTGTTCTCTCAGGAGTGATTATATGGCAGCATTGAAATCTGTTTCACCACGTACACGCAATAATTGGCTGATTGACTTTGGTCTGTTTTTTAGCGGCCTGATTAGCTTTATATCGGGGATTTACTTTCTGTTCTTGCCCATCGGCGGCTATCAGGGTGGGCGCAATGCCAGCTATGGCATCATTATTCTATTCGAGCGTCATACCTGGGAAGACTGGCACTCATGGGTTGGTCTGGCAATGATTGTGATTGCCGCGATCCATATTCCGCTGCACTGGGCCTGGATCGTGAGTATGACCCGTCGTGTGGTCAATATCGCACTGGGACGCGTCCCGAGTCTGAGTTCGGGCAGCAAATATAATCTGGTAATCAATGGCATCATTGGTCTGAGTTTTCTTTTCACTGCGCTCAGCGGTCTGTACTTCTTTTTCTTCCCAGCGTCTGAGGGCGCTACCGGAGCGACGCTTGTATTCAGCCCCACGCTTTGGGATTTGATTCACACCTGGGCTGGTACCTTAATGATCGCCGCGGCGATATTGCATTTTGCCATTCATTGGAAATGGGTCACGAAAGTTACCGCCAAGCTGTTCAAAACCAGATCGCGTTTGGCTCAGATTCCAGTTCGCAATTGATAAAGGATAAACGAAGATGAAAAGGATTATTTTGTGGACGCTCTACGCGGGGTTCGTGTTGGTTCTGTTAATGGGAGCGGTGAATCGCACCCAGGCGATGGCTGGTGATTTGTCGCAGTCCGCTGGGGTGAATCAGAATGAAAACCAGGCACATGAATCTGATGAACACACGGACGAAACACTCATACAGAATGTTGTGCAGGTTCAAGGGGCGGTTGTAAGCATGTCCAACCGGGAGTTGGTATTGCAGCTCGAAGATGGATCAATTTTGGGGATTGCGCGGCGTTCTTGGCGTTATGCCACAGATCAGGGCTTTGCGCCGCAAATTGGCGACCCGGTGAGTGTGACAGGTTTCTACGAGCAGGATAGTTTAGAAGTCATCTCGATGGTAAATCTCAACTCCGGGCAGATGGTTCACCTTCGAGATGAGTCCGGACGCCCCCTGTGGGCAACGGATCACTAAATTTGCTCGAAATATTCCACATTAAGTACGAAAACAGTTGCTTTGCGCATCATCGGTTCAATTGTGGGGACGCAGTTTTCATTAACAATCTGAATGGCCTGATCGACTTCTTCGGCAGGCACGCCAATCATTAGCGTGCTGCGTCCTTGCCGAAGAAATCCGCCACTGGAGGCGATCCTTGTGACGTGATGGCCCTGATCGACGAGCGCATCAGAGACGGCGTCTGTATCATCATCTTTAAGAATTGAGATTATCATTTTCATAGCCATTAATAAAGCTCCTCATAACGTTCAATTTCAAAACTAAAAATTGTTGCGCCCCCAGTTGTTTTTTGTGCGGCGCTATTTGCGTGCGGTTGGCAGTTGCTCTTTAACGCCTGGACGGCTGTTTGTTCTTGCTCTTTTGGGATACCCATAAGAAATGTGCTAATGCCTTCTTTTCGAAATCCGCTGGTACTTGAAAGTCGAGTGAGCGAATAGCCCATTCGGTTGAGCGTGTTGGTGGCATTTTCAGCATCGTGTTCCCGCATGAATATCGTCAGCAAGGATTCAATTTCTTGCGGTTGAGAATTATATTTAAAGATTGCCCAATGCGATTCAGGGTCTGACAAAGCGAGGTCTACTTCGCCAATCAAATGGTCGAAGGTGTTTTCGGTTATTACGCCATCGCGCACAAGGGCATTGAAGGCGCTGCGTTGTGCGAGCAGGGATTCTCGCCAGGCGGTATCCAGTTCTTCGGCTTCAACCTGAGGGTCGAGTTGAATCACTTCGCCAACGGCGTTGCTCAAGGCTGTGATGCGGCGTTGAAATAATACCGTGAGCATTTGCCAGCTTTGTTGGGAAATTAGCCCTTCCTGATAGCGTTGTTCCAGGTGGGCATGGGCGGCGCGGGACGCGACCGCGCGGGCATGTCGCCGCTCATATTCATCTTGGGTTTGGCTGCGTTGAACGAGTTTTAGTTTGCGCACCAGCGGGCCCAGCGTGATGCCTTGTACCAATAAATTGAAGAGTACAACCCCGAATACCATCGCCTGAAGTTGGCCGCGCAACTCGCCGAATTCAAGTGGGAGACCTAGCGCCAGCGCGGGAGCTAAAGCGCCGCGCAGGCCACCCCAAAAAAGTACATGTCGCCAGCGCAAGGGGATATTGGCGCTAAAGAACCGTAGACTATAGACAACTACAGCTCTCGCAACCAGTACTGCGCCAATCGCCCACAGGATAGCTTGCCAGTTGGCGAGTAGCATGGCAAGGTTGATTTGCAAGCCAATGAGCAGGAAAACCAGATTGGTTGCCAAAAAGGCAGCGTATTCCCAAAAATTGTAGACCACAATGCGCGTGGTCGGTGACATACCTTTGGCCCCCAGGTTGCCATTGACTAACCCGGCTGCAACGACAGCCATCACGCCACTCACGCCGATACTCTCGCCGACCAGATAAGCAGCATAGGCCAGTACGCTGGTCAGTGTGGTTTCGAGTAAATGGTCATTAATGCGGCTGATGATTTGCGAGAGCAGCCAGCCGATAATGAAACCGACTAACAGCCCGCCACCCGCCACGCTGGTGAATTGTGTCAGGCTGTTGGCTACGCTGAAATTGCCTGTCAGAATAGCGCTCAGGAGCAAATTGTAGAGCACGATAACAGTGCCATCGTTGAGCAGGCTTTCGCCCTCGAGCAACACTTGCAAACGTTTCGGGACGCCCAGTGAGCGGATGAGGGCAACAACGGCATCGGGATCGGTGGCGGCGACAAGCGCGCCGAAGAGCAACGCGGTTTGGAGGCTGAATCCGGCTCCGAGGGAGATCACCCCACCTACGAGCAAGGTTGTGATCAACACGCCGGGGATGGTTAAAATCAAAATCGGTTTGAGATTGCGGCGCAAATCATCAATATTAAGGTGGTAAGCAGCTTCGAAAACCAGCGGTGGAATTAAAATCCCCAAAATGATATCCGATGCGATGCTGAGTTCAACCTGTTCAAAGAACGTCAATCCAAAACCGACCAGCACCAGACCTACAGTGTAGGGCATGCGCAGGCGGCGGGCGGCGATCCCAACCAGACTGGCTAGAAAAAGCAGCAGGATTATGCGTTCTTCGATGAAGAATAATTGTTCGGATGACATGGATTAAACGCGGTTGAAGTTTTTTACATTGAGCACGTATAGCGTGGCTTGTTTTTTTTCTGCATGTGGGGGGATTTGTGCGCGAATAATGGCGAGTACATCTTCAACCAGTGAACGCTCAGCGCCGATCATTAAGGTGGTTGAGCCATCGCGGAGTAAACTCCCTGTGGTTGCCAGGCGAGTGACACGAAAATTTGCCGCCAGCAGGGCATCAGATACAGCTTCGCTTTTTGCGTTGTTGATGATAGCTATGATCATTTTCATGCTAAAGCTCCTCGTAGCGTTCAACATCAAAGGTAAAAATAGTCGCGCCGCCAACTGTTACGGCAGTTTCGCTAATTTCGTCCGAGTTTTTGGCAGCCAAAAATTCCACGCGTTGCTGACTGGCTCTGGTAATTGCGTTGGTGATATTTCGATCTTGGCCTTCAGGAATTCCCGCCAGTAAAGTGACATTTTTCTGCCCCAGAAATCCGCCGAAGCTGGAAAGTCGTGTCACGGGAATGCTTAAACGGTTTAACGAAGCGATCACATTTTCTACATCCGTTTCTTGCACAATAACCGTCATAATGCCGTGGATAGTCTGGTTGTTGCGTTGCCTCATCAATTCAACCATATTTGAACGCGGTTGGGTGAGGGCCGTATCTACTTCGCCAACGAGCTGCGCATAGATTTCTTCAGTGATAATGCCATCCCGTAACAGCGCGTTTAACGAGCTACGTTGTGTATGCAGCAGATCGCGCATGGCATTTTCAATTACATCGCCCTCGACTTTTGGATCAACGTGCAGGGCTTCCGTGACGCTTTCTGAGAGCGCTTCGGCGTGCTGTTTGAGCGGCTTGGCCATTAACTCCCATATATACGCGGAGAGTAGGCCGCTTTGATACTTTTCTTTAAGACGGTCGTAAGATGCCCGTGCCATTACCGCACGGGCATGGCGGCGCTGGTATTCTTCTTGGGCTTCATTCTTTTGAATGAGGTCCACTTTATTGATGAGTGGTTTCATCGATAAGCCCTGAACTAACAGCGTGAATAGCACCACGCCGAAGGCCATCGCCTGAATTTCGCTGCGCTCAGGGCCTAGATCGAGGGGCAGACTTAGCGCCAACGCTAAAGAGATTGCGCCGCGTAGACCGCCCCAGTAGAGAATATGTTTGTACGAACGGGGAATTTTCTTGCTGACCCATGAAAGCCCGTAAATACTCACTGCCCTGGCAACCAGGACAGCCAGTATGGCCCAGAGAATAACCTGCCAGTCGGCGAGCAGTACGTTTAAATTAATTTGCAGGCCAATTAGCAAGAATACGACAGAGTTGGCAATGAAAGCTGCGTAGTCCCAGAAGTTGAACACCAAAATACGCGTCGATGGCGACATGCCGCGCGGCCCGATATTTCCGCTGACCAAACCGGCAGCCACCACCGCCAAAACGCCGCTGACATGAAAATACTCGGCAACAATATACGAACCGAAGGCCAGCACGGTAGTCAATGTGGTTTCTATCAGCGCATCATCGATAAATCCAATCATGCGTGAAATCAATGCACCGAGAATAAACCCAATAACCAATCCTCCTCCGGCAACCAAAAAGAATTCGAGCACACTATTCAACGGGTCTATCATAACCGTATCGGCAACAGCAACGGCAATCATCAGATTGAAGACCACAATGGCAGTGCCATCATTAAAAAGGCTTTCGCCTTCAAGCAGCACTTCAAGACGCTTGGGTACGCCCAGCGAGCGGAACAACGCCACCACTGCAACCGGGTCGGTCGCGGCGATCAGCGAACCAAATACCAATGCCAGGGGGAAGCTGAAGCCTGTGCCAAAAGCTACCACGCCGCCTACGAGAAAAGTTGTAATCAACATGCCAGGAATAGCGAAGGTCAATATTTGTGGAAATTCCCGCCATAAATCTCTGGCCTTGACGTGAAAGGCGGCTTCAAAAATCAACGGCGGCACCAGTAACCCTAAAAATAATTCTGGCGGAATAATGATGACATTTTCCCCGCGTATCAGCGAGAGCGCCAACCCCATTAGCACTAATCCAACCGTATAAGGCAAGCGCAGCCGCGATGTAACCAGCCCCACCAGCGAAGCGAGCAACAGCAAGCTGACTACAATCGTAACCATATTTGTGATGCGTTCGGCTTCATCATCTACAATTGCTTCGTTGGCATTCGCTTCACCTTCCGTTGGTGGCAATACGTCTGCAGCAAGTATGTCATGATTGGCACACCCAGCAAGCAAAACGGAAAGCAATAACAGCACACTTAAAAGGCGTTGGTATTTTTTGATTTGGGTCTTTTTCATTATTGAAAACTACTCCACGGAAACTAAATGCGGTTCAGGGTTTTTGACGACAGCGGTTTGTCCGCCGGGGAAAGTTACTCTGGTTTTCTGGCGATCTTTATAAATTATGAGGCCGCGATATTTTACAGTCACCGGCCAGGGGAATGGATTGTATCCCACTAGCATAATTTTAGTGGGCGAAATCAGACGAATACCGAGGGTTTCCATAAAAAGTGGTAAGGGAGCTAAACCTGGCAGGGCATGACGTTCGCCAACCCCTTGAGCTGATTCGGTGTGATAATGGTAAGAGAAAGCCTTATATTTCTTCAGGTTAAATAACGCCGCGCTCATCAGACGGTTGACTAACTCGGCGGCTTCGCTCTGATACCCATACGACAGTAACCCTCTGCCGATCAGGCTGCTCCACATCACCGATGTACTTTCGATATCTCCGCCACTGCTTTTCGATACATTCGGCGGGTATAGGGGAATGCCATAAGGCTGCCAGAAGCGTTCCGGGTTTAGTAGCGATTTTCGAATGATCTGTTCGGCTTGCTGAGGCGTTTCGGTTTCGGCCATCAAGGGCAAGAATAGTGATATATCTTGCACACTTAGATCCATCACCTCAATGTGGACATGGTCATCAGGCCCAATATCGCGCATATCGATGAATTCCAGCGATGTATAAACGCGCTGGCTGGTGACCGAAGTTTGCGCTAGCCGCCATTGCAATTGTTCAGCGGCGATGTGTTCTACACGCGGCTTGCCTGAAGAACCGGTGCCATGAATATATATATTCGCCCGGCGCGGCGTTTCGGAATGCCCTTCAATTAGAATTACCAAACGCACGGGTTCATCAAAATCGCTATGGAAAGCAATTTCGCCAGGGCCATACTGATCGGCCAGAATTTCTCGCCCGGGGCTGTGATGGCTTTCACGGTCCCAAATGCGATACATGGCCGCGGATTCATCCCATGCGCTTGTAATTGCGCTTTGGAGATTGTCGGCTAAAGATTGCAGTGCGGGGATCGTCTCGGTTCGTTCCAGCACTTGCGCCATTTTGAGCAGGGTTTGAATTTCGGCGTAGAGTAGCGCGCACAATGCCGGACTTTCGCTGGTAGAAATATCTGCGCCCTGGGCATTGGGCTGCCACGGTGAAAACGCAGGGTGTTCATCCAGATTGATCTGCATCAAATTTTGCCACTCCGGAATACCATCGCCATCGCGGTCTTGCTGGGGGGAGAACCACGCTTGAACGGCTTTGAGCAGTTTGGGGTAAACCTCGGTTAGAAATTCTCCATCTTCTGTGAACTGATAAATTTTCCAGGCAAGCTGCGTGAGCATGGGCGTTGCCATAATATTGCTGCGCTGACCGCCCAGGCCGGGCTTCCAATCTATGAAGCCATCTGATTGCTGTACGCTGAGAAAATTTAGCAACAGGCCGCGTGCCAGGTTTGGGTAGGCTGGCAGCAAGAATCCGCTCAGGAAATCGGTTTCCATCGGAGTTTGACCATTCCACGAGTGAGTATAATCACGCCCATCGTCGCGTGCCGAATATCCCTGATCGGGTTGGCGGCTAAGCACAAAGGATGGATGCGGCAGATGTTCCGTCGGTCCGCAGAGTAATCTCAGCGCTGATTTTTGCGTGAGCATAAAGGCCGCGTCCCAATCGGGGTTGCCGGTTTCAACCTCGATCAAACCAGCATTTAACGCGTCCAGACGGGCGATCTCCTTCTCCCAGGGGCGTGCTACCTGGCGGCGGGCGCTTTCAAAGGATTCTTGCTGGCCTCCAGTGGCGCTCAGGCACCAGCGGAATGTGCGCGAACCTCCTGCGGGCAAATTCAGGTCTAGCGCCAGCGCCGGATACGGTCCCGAACTGACGTGCGCTCCGCCGGTTATAAACAGCACCGGGGTTAGATCACCCGTTTTGCCGAACAAGATGATAGCTGCTTCCATCTCGGCCGGGTTCATGCGTTCGCCCTGCTGATTAGATGATAGCTGCGCGCCCCACTCAAAACGTAATTCGCGAGCTGAAAGGCGTTGGTTGCTAATGTGAATTCGCCCGGTAATGCTGTGCGAATCCGGCACCCAAATCTCCAATTGGACGTTGATTCCGGTGAAGGGCGCAAATGTGGATAGAATATAGTTGGGATATACTCGGTGAATGCGCGGCGCCTTAGCAAACGAATCCGGATTGGAGATGCTGGTATCTCCCTCGGTGAAGCGCGGGAACATGCGCAGGTTGCGGGCACGCAGGCCAAAGGTGGTGTGCAGCGCAAACGCCGAAGGTTCGCCCCCGCGGAGCATCAGTTCCCAGATATGATCGTTGCCGTAATCGGTTGGCCCGCAGCGCGCATCCGCGGCGAGAATATATTCCCCAGGATCGTTATGTCCGAGCTGCCACATTTTCATAAGAAGATCATAACCTAGAAAAGCCTGCCAACAGGGGGAGGCATATATTTTTTATTGAACTGCGTAACTTGACAATGTCACATTACAAAAAAGGTGGTCGAAAATTTGGGGTGCGGGAACCTGCCCGCACCCCAAATTTTCTGAACCTTCCGCAAATATGATATTGTCAAAGCAAGCCTGATACAAAATATTGTAAGAGGATACACACGAAAGGTCAAAGGTTTTGTGCTAGAATCAAGCCTCAATCGTTTATTGTCAGTGGAAACAGGAGCTATTTTATGACAACGTATCAGCCCCGCGGTAAGTATTTTGAAGAATTTGAACCCGGCCAACATTATATCAGTGCCGGGCGAACGATTACCGAGAGCGATATTGTTGCTTTTGCAGGCCTCTCGGGCGATTACAACCAGATTCACACCGACGCAGAATATAGCCAAACAACTCCCTTTGGGCAGCGTGTGGCACATGGTTTGCTGGTGACTTCAATTGCCTCGGGTTTGGTTACACTCAGCGGTATGATCGAAGGTACAGTTTTGGCTTTTCGTGAAATTGTCAATTGGAAATTCACCAAACCTGTATTTATCGGTGATACGGTTCATGTCGAAACTGAGATTATTGCCGTGAAAGCCCTGCGCCGCCTCGGTGGTGGCGCGGTGGAATTGGAACTCAGTGTCAAAAATCAGGCCGATGAAGTTGTGATGAAGGGTCTGTGGAAAGTGTTGATCGCCAGCCGACCTGAATAGAATAACCCTTAGGGGTTTTGAGGCAGTAACCCGATGACAGAAGATAAACATCCTCAAGACGAAGACCCGCGTGAACGCTTCCGTCGCTTACTTGAAGAAGCCGAACAAACCGAGCGCGAAGCCAATACCCAGCCTAATCTTGTCGCAGAGCAACCCGATAAAGACCTGCGTAAAGAACCGCCGCGGCAACATTTTCCCTCCACATATCTGGACTTGGTGAGTGGGCGCTCGCCGATGGATCGCGCGGACGAAGGGGATACCAACCCCGAAGCTGTTCAGCCGCCCGAACTGGATGATCCGATTCCCCTCGGGGACGATTCCGGCAGCGATGAAATTTCTACCCTCCCACACGAAGATGCCACCACGCCACCACCACCCAGCCTGGGCACCACGCCTCAACAAGCCCGCCCGGCGCTGGATACTCAGGGTATGCCGCTGCCCCGCCGCGTGGACGAACTGGATATGTCTGCAACGCAGGTAATGCCCTCCGCTTTGGATTCAGAACTCCCCCCTTCGGGTCAACGCGCCAACTCTCCCCCCGTCCGACCGCAGGTTCGTTCCTCTCCACCGCCCAAAAAACCAGCTCCTCCCCGCCTCAGCCGTGAACAGATCGATCGCGGCTTGGGGTGTTTCTTGCGCATGTCATTGCTAGGGACATTTATCGTGATCGTTATGCTGTTGATCGCTGGTTCCGCCGGGCTGATCACCTATCTGCGGATTGCCAACGATCTGCCTGACCCCAGCGATTTGCGCGCCCGCGTCTCGCAGTTTGAAACCACGCGCATTCTCGACCGTAATGGCAACTTGCTCTACGAAATTATTGACCCCAATGCAGGGCGACGCACCTATATCCCCATCGATGAGATGTCTCCCTACCTGATTGCGGCCACATTGGCAACTGAAGACAAAGAATTCTACAATCACCCCGGGTTTGACGCCATGGCGATTGTGCGCGCCTTCTGGCAAAATATTTCCAGTGGTGAAACTGTTTCGGGCGCATCGACCATCACCCAACAGCTCACGCGCACCTTGTTCCTGACTGCCGAAGAGCGCACGCAGCGTACCTATATGCGTAAATTGCGCGAGGCCATTTTGGCGGCTGAAGTCACGCGCCGTTATACCAAAGATGAAATTCTCGAAATTTACCTGAATGAGAATTATTATGGCAATATGGCCTACGGGGTTGAGGCAGCCTCACAAACCTATTTTGGTGTTTCCGCACGCGATCTGGATTTAGGTCAGGCGGCCTTCATTGCCGGTCTGCCGCAGTTGCCATCTGTGTACGATGTATACACCAATCGCGAAGTTACCCTGGAACGGCAGCAAACTGTTTTGTTGTTGATGTTCCAAACTAGCCAGGAACAGGGTTGTATTTTGGTGAGCAACAGCCCTCAACCGGTATGCATTGAAGCCGCTGAAGCTGCCAATGCCGCCACCCAAATGGAAGGCTACGAATTTCGCCCGGCAGAAGTGCAGATGCGCTATCCCCATTGGGTCAATTATGTGCGCTCGATTTTGGAAGAACAATTCGACCCGCAAACCATCTACCGCTCGGGTTTTACGGTATACACCACCATTGACCCCGGTTTGCAAGATATTGCCCAGCAGGTTGTTACA
>JACKQG010004071.1_pt1 | contig 17244 bp, 13 predicted proteins | sample 8237621 | NCBI WGS metagenome assembly JACKQG01 (sample SAMN15677084, study PRJNA649215) | marine metagenome | biome: marine; feature: Black Sea; material: saline water; isolation source: suspended particulate matter (SPM) from the Black Sea western gyre | collected 2013-06-09/2013-06-10 | depth...
AGGTGGAGTAGTAATAAGGGGTGGCAGCCCGAAATTCTGCGGCACAGGTATCCACAAGCTTGTAAACCGGCACAATGCCAAGGTCTTTTCGTGTCTGTTCAATTTGTTTTTCTGTATGACGGGTAAGATGTGCCAGTTGCTTATCAGAGAACCCGTATTTTTTTGCTTTTTCCAAAAGATCCCTGGGAAGATCTTTGCCGGCAAGAGTTATCTGTTTTTCAAGATCCACGATCTGTTTCATCTGGTTGAGGAACCAGGGGTCAATTCCGGTCATTTCATAGATCATGGTAATGGGCATGCCATGCTCAATAGCATATTTTATGTAGAACAGCCGTTGAGAATTGGGTGTTGAAAGCTTGTATTCTAATTCGTTGCCGGCAACACTGCCGGGAAGCGGATCTTTTCCATCACCACCAAATCCTGCCCTGCCTATTTCAAGGGATCGAATCCCTTTTTGAAAGGCTTCTTTAAAGGTCCTGCCTATGGCCATGGTTTCCCCCACGGATTTCATGGCTGTGGTCAGAACATCTTCTGCTTCTGGAAATTTTTCAAAGGTCCATCTTGGGATTTTTACCACGCAATAATCAATGGAGGGTTCAAAACAGGCAAGGGTTTTTCCTGTGATATCATTGGGAATTTCATCCAGGGTGTACCCCACAGCCAGCTTGGCTGCAATTTTTGCAATGGGAAATCCCGTGGCTTTGGAGGCGAGAGCGGAACTTCTGGATACTCTTGGGTTCATCTCCACCACAATAATATCCCCGTTTTCAGGATTGACAGCGAACTGGACATTTGATCCGCCAGTGTCCACACCGATCTCCCTCATAATGGCAATGGAAGCATCCCGAAGTCTCTGGTATTCTTTATCCGACAGGGTCTGGATCGGGGCCACAGTGATGGAATCACCTGTGTGAACCCCCATGGCATCAATATTTTCAATGGAACAGATGATAACCACATTATCTGCATGATCCCGCATAACCTCCAGCTCATATTCTTTCCAGCCAAGAACGGATTCTTCCAGCATGACCTGGGTGATGATGCTGGCATCAAGGCCTGCCTTTGCAAGAAGGGCAACCTCTTCCATATTATAAGCAACCCCGCCACCCGTTCCGCCAAGGGTGAAGCTGGGTCTTACAATTATGGGAAAGCCAATGCGCTTTGAAACATCTTCAACTTCCTGCATATTGGTGGCAAACCCGCTTTTGGGTATTTTTAAGCCTATTTTATTCATGGCATTTCTGAAAAGTTCCCGGTCTTCGGCTTTATTAATTGCATCTACTGAAGCACCGATCAATTCAACATTATATTTTTCAAAGACACCTGTTTTAGAAGCTTCAATAGCTGTGTTCAAAGCAGTCTGACCGCCCAGGGTGGGTAAAAGTGCATCCGGCCTTTCCTTTTCAATGACCTTGATAAGGGTTTCAACGGTAACAGGTTCAATATAAACCTTGTCAGCCGTTTCAGGGTCAGTCATGATGGTGGCAGGGTTTGAATTGATCAGTATTACTTCATAGCCTTCCTCTTTCAAGGCTTTACAGGCCTGAGTGCCTGAATAATCAAATTCACAGGCCTGGCTGATAATGATCGGCCCTGCACCAATGATCAGGATTTTTTTAATGTCTTCACGTTTTGGCATTTTCAATCACTTTTGCAAATTGGTTAAAAAGATAGGCTGCATCATGGGGGCCTGGGGAAGCTTCTGGATGATATTGTACGGCAAAGGCCTTTAGGGCATCATTTTTAAGACCCTCAAGAGAATCTTCATTCAGGTTAATATGGGTCATGGCACAATGATCTTTGCCAATGGTATTTAAATCCACGGCAAATCCATGATTCTGGGAGGTGATTTCAACCTTGTTTGTTGAAAGGTTTTTGACTGGCTGATTACCACCCCTGTGGCCGAATTTGATCTTCATGGTTTTACCGCCCATGGCAATGCCTAAAAGCTGCATGCCAAGGCAGATACCGAATATGGGAACAAACCCTAGAAGTTCTTTTATGGTGTCAACGGCATAGGTTACGGGTTCAGGATCTCCAGGGCCATTGGACAGAAATATACCATCAGGTTTTAATTTTTTTATGGTCATGGCATCTGTTTTTGCAGGAACCACAAGAACTTCACATCCGGCTCGTTCAAGACATCTGATAATATTGTATTTAATGCCGAAATCAAGGGCGACAACAGAATGTTTTTTGCCCTTAAAATGCCAGATTAAAGGGTCTTCCAATTTCTTGATATCAATATAGTCTGGCTTATTATATCTCCAGAAATAGGGTTTTTTCGTGGTAACTTTGCCCACAAGATCACTTCCCTGCATGGAAGGACTCTGTCTGGCCTTTTGAACCAGAGAGTCAAGATCGAAATCCGAGGTGGATATGATGGCCCGCATGGCTCCGGATTTTCGAATATGCCGGGTCAGAGCCCTTGTATCCAGATCTTCTATGCCCAGAACATGGCCTTTGATCAGATAATCTGCCAGGGTTCCTCTGGATCGAAAATTGCTCGGAAAATCCTGGTATTCCTTCACAATCAATGCTGCCACCTGGATTTTATCAGATTCAATATCTTCAGGACAGACGCCATAGTTTCCAATTAAGGGATAGGTCATGGTAACCATCTGACCATAGTAGGAAGGATCGGTCAGGATTTCCTGGTATCCAGTCATGCTGGTATTGAACACGACCTCCCCATTTGCTTCACCTGGTCCTGTAAAGCTCCTGCAGGGAAAAATTCTGCCGTCTTCAAGGGCTAATAATGCTTTCATAAAAATTTACGCCTGTTTACCATTGGTTTTATATTAATATCCGGGTCAGACCCGGGCCATTTTATGGACTTGCATATTTTCTTTGCAAATCAGGTTTGTTTTATAACACCATTGGTATGATTTTGGCAAGTTAGTTCTGCCGAGCGCCTGGGTGAACATAAGTGGATTTAAGTATATATCGAGTTTGGAATAAAATCTTAAATGACTCAGGGCAAAGGTTCTGACAGAAATGAGGCAGTGTGTACTCCCCGTCTTTCCAGCAGGCTGCCTTCAGCCAGGTAAAGTTTCACTAAAGCTTTATTGTAATCTATGATGGCTTCCTTTTCCAGGATATGAGCTGCCAGAAGGTCACGCTGGGCCTGGGCCACTATAAGACCCGTGCTGGTGCCTGCCTCAAAACGTTCCTGTTCAGCCTTTAGAGATTCTTGCTGGTGCATGCGCGTCACCCGGGTTGCAGCGATCTGCTGCCTGACTCGGTCCAGGTCATTCAGTGCAATGCGAATATCCCGTTGAATGATCTGCCTCATGTTTTCCAATGCTTCCTGTGCCTGTTTCAGGGTAACCCTTGCCGCACTGTCCTTAGCCCGGGCGCTCCGACTGCCCAGTGTCCGGCTGAACATGATACCGGCGGAAAGGTCGTAGGTGGAATCGGTCATGGCTTTAAAAGAATCGGAAAATGAGTCGGCATACCCGGTCTTTCCCAGACTGATGAACAGATCCAGACGGGGAAGTATACCGTTGCGTGTTTTCACGATTTCCAGCCGGTTCTGTTTCATCCGCAACCGGGCTTCCTGCAGATCTGATCTGGATTGATCGGCCAGTTTGAGGTGATCAGCAGGTATGACGATGGTTTCAGGCTCGGATACAGCCGTGCTGGTGGTTTGGATCTGAAGGTCATAGTGCCCTTCCCGGCCCTGATGGATAAAAAAGAGCAGCCGAAGCCGGCTCTCCTCAAATTTGCTTTTGGCATTAATCAGAGCCTGTTCACGCAGGGCTACTTCAACCTTGGCAGCAGCAGACTCAATGGGGGGAAGGGTTCCTATCTCAATGCGTTGTTCAACCTCAGACAATTGCTTTTTTGCAATGTCCAGGGAGTTTTCAAAAATATCGATTTCCTGCCGGGCAAGGACATGGTCCCAGTATGCCGTCTCAGTATCGGCAAGAAGTGCTTCCGTGATCCCACGCAGTTCATAGATGGTGGCGGCTGTATTTAACTGGGCCTGGCGGATACTGGCCAGGTTCACTAAAGGACCATACCCACGTAGCAATGACTGGGTAACAGTCATTCCCATTCGAAGTTTCTGTTCCTCAGGGCCCTGAAAAGTGTTATCAATTATATGTGCAACACCAACCTCGATATCCGTCCCTGAAGGAAGTTTTTGGGAAAGACCGATAAGGGCGTTATGGCTCTGTTCCCCGGCCCGTCCCCAAGTGCTGGTATCCGTATCCTTTTCTTGTGTCCGGTCCCTGGCATAGCTGAGCTCGGAAAACAGTTCCGGATCAAATCTGCCACGCTCAATCTCTTCGGAAAGGTTGGCAAGGACAGGATTGTATTTTTCCACCCTGAGGCCTGAGTTGGATTCCAGGGCCATGACAAGGGCCTGACCTAAAGACAGACTGAGGCTGTTTTCAGTTTGCACTTTATCAGGCGTTATCTGGACCGGCGGACTGTCAATCCCTTTCTGTTCTGACTGGGATGTGGGGATTTCTTCCAAAATGGTCTGGGTCAAAGATTGTTCATAGGAAGGCCAGTGATCAGGTGGGATGCAGCCAACGCTTGCAACCAATATCACAAGGGCTGAAATGAGGGGTATAAATTGGGTTTTTTGCAGATTTGCCATGTTCATTTGTGTTTTCTAACCTCTTGGGGATGAAAAAGGGAATAAACAGCTGGAATCAGCACCAGCGTGATCAGGGTTGAGCCGGTAAGACCGCCGATGACCGCTCTTGCCAGGGGAGCCTGGGCTTCTGAACCTTCCCCCAACCCTAAGGCCAGGGGAACAAGTGCCAGAATGGTGGTAAGGGTTGTCATAAGGATGGGACGAAGGCGCCTGCGGCCGGCTTCTGCCACGGCATCCCTTACCAGCATTCCTTTGTGAACCAGCTGACTGGCCTGATCCACCAGTAGAATGGCATTGTTTACCACAATGCCCCCCAGCATGATACAGCCGATATAGGACTGAAGATTCAGGGTGGTCTTGGTCAAAAACAGTGTGATCAGCACCCCCACAGCTGCAAGGGGCACGGACATCATGACCACCAGAGGATTGATAAGAGATTCATACTGGCAGGCAAGGACCATATAGACAAGTATCAGGGCAAGGATCAGGGATACCATTAGTTCGTTAAAAGACTTCTGCTGTTCCTCCCATGATCCTGAAACCCTGAGATCATACCCAACAGGCCTGGAAATTTGATCCAGGAGTCTCTGGGCCTCTTTTGCCACAGATCCCATATCTCTGCCTGTTACATTGGCCATAACCCTGACCTGTCTCTGCTGGTTTCTGCGATCAATGAGAATCGGCCCGAGACCTGATTGTGTGGTCACAAAGCTTTTCAGGGGAACAGGATCGCCGTTAGCAGTTGTCAAGGTCAGGTCAAGGATTTCGTCAATGGACCGTTTTTCAGCATCTTTGAGCTGAACAAAAATTCTATAGGAATTGCCGGCAACCCTGAATTCACCGGCATTTGATCCTGCTACGGCTGTTTCTATGGCTTTTGCGACATCACTGACGTTCAAACCAAGATCCCCTATTTTGTCACGGTCAATACGGATTTCCTGTCTGGGTATACCGGCTAATTTGTCGGTTTCCACATCCGTAATACCGGAAATAGCGCCAATTACTTTAGACACATTTTGGGCCAGCTCTTCCAGTATGGAAAGTTCAAAACCGCGAACCTCGACAGTCAGACCGTCATTGCCGCCCAGAATCCGTTCCAGCAGAAACTGCCCCTGGGGAGCCCGGGTGCGTATTTTCATAGCCGGAATTTTTCCATCCAGATGTTTACGAAGATCGGCTGCAATCTGGGTATTGGATCGCTGTCGTTCCATTGCCGGCTTAAGGGAAAGATTGATTTGTGACCGGGACATGTCATTTGGCCGCCGGCCGCTTGACCCCACGCTAACCACGGATGACACCATCTCTGGAACAGAATCCGATACAATGCTTTCCATGATCCGGCTTTGCCGGTCAATTAGATCCAGACGGGTTCCAAGCTCCATCTCCCCTGTAACCCGGACCTCGCCTTCATCGCTGGGCGGTATAAACTCTGTGCCGATATAGGGGATAAGAAGAAGACTGGCCGCAAGGGCTGCCACAGCTGTAAGAACCGCCAGAAACCGGTGGTGCAGCACCCATAGAAGAAAATCCCGGTATTGGTTGGAAAATTTCTGGTATAGCCGATCCGACCCTGTGGATAGCCGGCCCGTAAAACTGGATTCAAAATCATTGGACTGAGTCTCATTTTGGGTTTTGGCTTTCATGAACCGGGCCGAGAGCATGGGTACCAGGCTCAAGGCAATAAGCAGGGAGCATATCAAAGAGAACATAACCACATAGGCCAGCTCCTGGAAAAGAATACCTGAGACACCCCGTACAAACACCAGGGGCAAAAAGATAACCAGGGTGGTAAGGGTACTGGCAACAATGGCCGGAGCAACTTCCATGGCACCCTTCACCGAAGCCTTGCGAGGCTTTTCACCGTTTTCATTCCTCCGGCGGTAGATATTTTCAAGCACTACAATGGAACTGTCCACCATCATCCCGATACCCAGGGCAAGCCCTCCAAGACTCATGAGATTCAGAGTGAATCCTCCAAAGTAGATAAGGGCAAAAGTTGCAATAAGTGAAATGGGTATTGACAGGGAAATGATCAGGGTGCTGGTTACGCTTCTCAGGAAAAAGAGCAGCACCACAATAGCAAGACCACCTCCATAAAGTACGGACCTGGTGACATTGGCAATGGACCGTTCAATAAAATTTCCCTGATTAATCACTGGAACAATTCTTATCCTTGGAAAGGCTTTGTTGGCAGATTCAATTTCCGAGAGTATCTGTTTTGCAACCTCCACGGTATTGGCATTGGCCTGTTTCCTGATGGCCACACGAATCCCGCGCTGGCCATTGACCCGGATGACTCGTGTCAGCTTTGTATAGGTGTCCTTTACCTCTGCAATCTGACCCAGACGGACCAGTGTTCCATCCTGATGGGAAATGATAGTATTTCGGATCTGGTTCAAGTCAGTGAATTCCGAAGGCAGGGAAAGGGTTACTTCAAAACGGCCCATCTCAATCTTGCCGGCAGGCAGTTCCAGGTTGGCATCTCGGATTGCCTGGATAACCTTGTCAAAAGGCAGGCCCAATGCTTTGATTTTGTCTGGATCCAGCTCAATGCGGACCTCCCGGTCAACCCCCCCCCAGACATCCACCTGGGCCACTCCGGGAATACGGGCAAACCGGTACCGGATCTGATTCTCGATGAGCTGGGTCAGTTCAACAGGATCCATATCGCTGGATATCCCTAATAGGACCACGGGGAAACTGCCAATATCAAATTTTCGTATTCTGGGTCGGACAATATTGTCTGGAAGTTCATTGATTTCATCTTCGATTCTTGAGGTGACATCCAGGGCAGCCGTGTCAATATTCGTGTTCCAGGCAAATCGTACGCTGATGTTGCTGTTGCCTTCCGAGGATTGGGAGGTCATTTCTTCCACACCCGGCACAGTGGCAACGATCTCTTCCAGAATCTGGGTGACCAGACGCTCCATGACCTCGGGACTGGCCCCCTCATAGTTGGTTCGGATGTCAAGGGTTGGCAGTTCAATGGTGGGAAGGTAATCTATCCTCAGACGATTCAGGGATACACTGCCGATGATGACAATGATCAGAGTTACCATGGTGGTGAAAATAGGGCGTTTGACACTGAATTCAGGCAGGTTCATTTGTTGTTCCCCGAGGTGTCCGGATTATTTTCAATTCCTTTTTGATCAGGGATGCTGATTTTAGACCCGTGGCCCAGCAGATGTTGTCCGAGGATGACCACCCGTCCTGACAGTCCATTGCCTTCCACCTGCACGTATCTGTCTTCGATGATACCCATAGTAACCGGGTGCCAGGAGACAATCAAATCTTTTTCATTGACGATAAATACCCCGGTCTGGTCTCTTCGTGATGTAATTGCCATCTCAGGGACAAGGGTGGCATTGGGAATGGACCTGACATCAACGGTGGCCCGTATGAACATGCCGGGTTTAAGCCTGAGTCCCGGGTTGGCAATGGCCAGCTCTATTCTGGCCTGGCGGGTGGTTTTGTTGAAAACCGGTGATATCCGGTCGACCTTCCCGTAAAAAATCTCTTTTGGATAGGCATCTGTAGTCAGGGAGACGGGCTGGCCAGGGCTTAAGCTGGCATAGTCCTTTTCCGTGATATGGACAATACCGGTAATCGGCTCAAGTTTGGAAATGAGAAGCAGGGGTGTATTGGCAGAAACAGTTTGTCCCGCATCAACATAACGCTCGGCCACCAGGCGCTGCTCATCGTCGCCAGGCCAGTCTGCTGTCACCCGGGAATATCCAAGACGGATATTGGCCGCCTCCAGCAGAGATTTTTCACGCATGACCTGGGCACGGGCCACCTCCAGCTGTGAATTCTTTACCAGCTGGTTGGCCATGGCTGAATCGTACTGAGAATCCGATGCAATACCCCTTTGTTTAAGCAGTTTTATCCGTTCAAACTCCCGGTCAGCTATTTTCAGGGAGCTTTGTGTCTCAATCTGTGTGGCATTGGCAACGGCAAGATCAGCCTTGGCCTGCAGAACCGCCTGGAACGCCTCATCACTGTCAAGTTCGGCAACCAGCTGCCCTCTGTTAACTATATCTGACAAATCCACGGCCAGGGATAGAATCCTGCCCCCGATCTTGGGAGACACCACAAACTCAGCCCTGGCCTCCAGGGTGCCGCTGAAGGTCAGTCGCAAGTGGATGGAACCCTGCTTAATGACGTCCACCTCAACGGGTATGGGGTTAATTTGTTTGCCGCCCTGTACCTTTTTTTCCGGGTTACCGGATGGATGAAGATAGAGCCAGCCGGCACTGGCAAGGCCCGCCAATATAATGATGAAGGTTATCAATGACCATGGTGTATTTTTCACAAACATTATTCTCCTGTTCCCAGGTAGGTCTCAAATGCCCAAGCCCAAATGGGTAGTTGATTATTCTTTGGTTACAAACCATTCATTTTTTTTATATGCCTGATCCTGGCTTTTTGCAATAAGCTCACCACTATCTTTATTATAAATTTTAATATTATACAATGATGTTCGCCGGCCATTATGTTCTTCTTTTGCTTGTGCAGTCAGATAATCCCCATAAACTTCACTTCACCCCCTTTTTAAGTCAACTCGTCTCAAAGGGTTTGTTTTTTTTCTGTTTTTTTCCTTAATATCTCTTTCATTGACAGCCTTTTTAAAAATTAAGACAGGAGGAAATATGAAATTAATTGAGCTCCAAGCCATTAACAAACATTACAACCTCGGACAGACACAGATGACGGCTTTAAAAGATATTACCCTAAACTTTGATAAAGGTGAATTTACTGCCGTGTGGGGGCCGTCTGGATCAGGTAAAACAACCTTGCTGAACCTGATCGGCACCATTGATGAACCCAGTTCCGGCACCATCTTCATTAATGGCAAAGATGTATCCAAAATGTCTGACAACCAGAAATCAGATTACCGGAACCTTCAGATCGGCTTTATTTTTCAGAACTTTAATCTGATTCCTGTTCTCAGTGCAGTGGAAAATGTCATGCTGCCATTGCAGATACGAAACACAAAAACATCTGCAGCTAGAAAAAAAGCCATGCAGCGGTTAAAAGAAGTCGAGCTTGCACATCTGGCTGACAATCGGCCGGACAAAATGTCCGGGGGACAAAGGCAGCGGGTGGCAATTGCAAGGGCCCTGGTCACTGATCCAGATGTGGTTATTGCAGATGAACCCACGGCAAATCTTGACCTTGCTACCTCAATCCACATTATCGAAATCATGCAGAAGCTGAACAAAAAAGAAGGGGCCACGTTTTTATTTTCCACCCATGACCAGAGACTTTTAGACCGCATGAACAGACTTGTCAAACTTGAAGACGGATGCGTGGTTTAAATTATTAAAAGCAAAGGAGAATCTAAAATGAATCAATTAATACAATGGGTCAAGCTGGCATTCAGAAATATTTTAAAGAGCAAACGAAGAACCCTGGTCTCATTGATGGCCATTGGATTTGGATTTGCATCTATAGCCCTTTTCCAGGGGTATATACACAGAATCTATGAAGGCCTTAGAGCATCTGCCATACACGGCTCCGGGATCGGACACTTGACCCTTTATGCCAAAGGATGGGAAGCCCATGGAAAATCTGATCCAGACGACTATATGATCCCTGGCCATGACATTGAAAAAATCACAGAAATTGCCCTTAAAACCGGGCATGTCATCCTGGCAAGCCCGCGGCTTTCCATATCCGGTCTGGTGTCCAATGGAAAAAATTCCACCATCTTTATTGCCACGGGGGTGATTCCTGAACATGAAAGAACTATTAAAGGCGAGTTTTATGAATTTCAACCCATTAAAGGGAATGCTTTGAATTCAAAAAACGAGTTTGGTGTTGAAATGGCAGAAGGCCTTGCCCGGCAGCTTGGCCTTTCTTCTGGAAGCGATGCAGTTGTCATGGGTGCGACCCTTGAGGGTCAGATGAATGCTTTGGATATTCATATCAGCGGCACCTATAATACGGGTGTTGCGGATACAAACGATAAATTCATAAAATTGCCTTTTGCCTTTGCCCAGTCTTTTTATGACACCCAAAAGGCTGACAGTATAGTTATCCTGCTGGACCGCTGGCAGAACACAGACCTTGTCAGACAAAAGCTGGTTGATGCGCTGGGGTCAGCCGGGATTGAAGTTGAAGTCAAAACCTGGCAGGAATTGTCCGTGTTTTATAAAAGCGTCCGGAATATGTTTGACATGATCTTCTTATTCATCTTTATTATTGTCTTTATCATTGTCATCATGAGTACCACCAATACCATGGGCATGGCCGTCATCGAACGGACACGGGAGATCGGTACGCTTCGGGCACTTGGATTAAAAAGAAGGGGGGTCACCCTTTTGTTTGCGGCAGAAGGCTGGCTTTTGGGGTTATCAGGGTGTCTTTTCGGGCTTGGCATCCATACCCTGGTCTGGGCTGTGATCCGTTATGCGCACCCCTCCTACACCCCGCCGGGTAACTCCTCGCCCGTGCCGTTGATTGTGGATTTCCTGCCGGGCAGTATTGCCAGCCTCGTCATTTTCATGACTCTTCTATCCCTGGTCAGCGCCATTGTACCGGCGAGGCGGGCGGCAAAACAGAATGTTGTTGAATCTCTCACCCATGTTTAAAAAAGGAGACATAATGAAATATCTTAAGCTGTTTATAACTATCCTGCTTCTCAATCTGCCCGGTCAGGCATGGCCGACAGACATGGAAAAAGCCATTGCCCTGCTTGCGCAATCCGATCTTTCCCGGGGAAATGTATCCGGCATTGAATGGGATATTGATATTGAAACCGAATCTGAAGGGAAGATACAGAAAAACACGCTTCAGGTATTGGTAAAAGGAACAAATTGCCTTGCCATTTATCAAACGCCTGCAAAAATGAAGGGAAGAAAACTGCTTATGAAAGACCGGAATATGTGGTTTATCAAACCTGGATTATCCAAGCCCGTTCCGATTTCCCCAAGGCAGAAACTCTTAGGCGGCGCATCAAACGGGGATATTGCCTCCACCAATTATGCCGGTGATTACACCATTGAAAGCATCACCCAGGACCTTTTAAAAACGGAGCCCTGTTTTCTCTATGAATTGAAAGCCAGAACCAAAAATGTCACCTATGACAGGATCAGGTACTGGGTGTCATTGCCAAGAAAAATCGGTTTAAAGGCCGAGTTCTTTACCTTGTCCGGGAAAATGTTTAAGATTGCTTTTTTTGAATATGACAATACCATTATGCTCAATGGCCAAGAACAGCCCTTTGTTTCAAAAATGACCATAAAAAATGCCATGGTGGAAACGGAAAAAACCATTATGGCATATCATGACATAAACATCAGGGAAATCAGTGCCTCTGCCTTTAATTTGAATCTTCTTGTAAAATAAAGGGTCTTTGACATGATGACGGGAATAAAACAATACAGATTGGTTTTCGGGTGGGTGTCTTTGTTTTTTCTCATGGTCCTGCCCGCGGCCTTGAGCAGCGAAACTATCTACCCTTCGCCGGTTGACGGCGCAGATTTCCATAACCCTTTATGGCAGAAGCTTGAACAGGGGTTTGAACTCAATTTCAAGGCAACGGCCTTAGGAGAAATCAATGGCATTGCAGGCTCAGATCAGAATCCAGACAACAGATTTGCACAGCTTTCTGACAATCGCATGGTGTTGACCTTAAAACCGGATATGACCCTTGTTTATGACGATTGGCGGGTCAGTGCCAAACCAAGATTGGAATTTGAACTAAACAAGTACAGAATGGATGGGCAAACCCGGGAATCTTCTGGAAAAACTGCCGAAATCATTGAATTTCAAGTGCAGCGGCCATTGTCAAAAAACCTGTTTGCCTCTTATGGGTGGGAGAATTTACAATGGGGGCCAAGTTTTCTGTACTCTCCTTCCAACCCCTTTTTTAATGATAATGGAAAAAAAAGCCTGGTTCAGGATCTTGAGGGCAAAGGCTTTTTAAAACTGATTTTTGTCCATGATTTTCAATGGTCTGCTTCCTTGATCTATAACACGGACAAAGGCGCTTTTAATGAATCAGATTTTGAAAAAACCCTGGCCCTGAAAATAGACTATTCAGGAAACCAAAGTTATGCCTCGCTAATCCTGTCCCATACAGACCATCGCGAAACAAGCATTGGCGCCTTCGGGGGTACAACATTAAGTGATGCCGTGATTATTTACGGGGAAGCACGCCTTACAAAGGGAAGCCTGTCACTGTTTCCCGTTGCCGTGCAGGGGCCGCTTGCCTGGGATATGTCTGCTATAAAAAAAGATGACCATACCCTTTACGCAACGCTGCTGGCTGGCATGGGCTATACCTTTGAAACCGGGGACACATTGACCATTGAGGTTCTTTATTATGGACAGGGATATAATGCAACCGAAGCTTCAAATTTTACACACCTTAAAAAGACTGGGGCTGATTTTTATGCCTCTAATACGGCCCTGTCCGGATACGGCACACAATTGCTGGGGAAAGCTTCTGGCAACGGACTTGATTTTCTGCGGCAGAACTATTTGATGCTGCAATATATCAATGAAGACATCATAAAGGATGTTGACCTTATATCAAGGGTCATTTTCTGTCCTGATGACGGATCATCAAGGCTTTATTCTTCTTTTTCCCTTGACCTGAATGATCATATGGAACTTAAAACTTCAGGCATGGTGAACACGGGCGGTTCTGATGCTTCATTCGGCACATTTCTGGATTACCAGATCCAGACAGCCGTTGAATATTCTTTTTAAGGGATTGAAACATTATATGAACCATGGCAGGATAACCCTGCAAGTAATTTTTTTTTATGGAATTGAATATGAATTCATTTGAATACCGCAAATTTACACTGGGGCAATTTTTAAGGGATATTGTTTATATTTCCCTGTGCAGTGTTCTTATTGCCCTTATTTTCATGCTGCTGACCTCAGAGGCATTTACCTTTACAGCCTATATTGAATATCTTTTGATCGCCCAGTGCATTGGGCTGTCCATCGGTATACCCTGCAGCACCTTATTTCATCTGTTGAAACCTGAAAAACCCTTTTTCCAGATGGCCCTGCTAACGGTCTGCGTTGTGGGCGGGGCAATTTTGGGATCTTATATTGCAGGCCCTCTGGTGCATCATAAATTCTCGGGTCTTGAGGGACAGATCTCGCCGCAGATGATCTTTATCGGGGTCATCCTCGGATTTATCATCTCCTTTGGATTTATTGCCCGGGAACAATACCTTGCGTTTAAACTTTCCGCCAATGAGGAAAAGCTTAAACGCGTTTCCCTTGAAAAAGAAAAGATGAATGCGGATTTAAAGCTTCTCCAGGCTCAGGTGGAACCCCATTTTTTATTTAATACCCTTTCCAATATTTTAAGCTTGATGGACCATGAACCACAAACCGGTAAAAAAATGCTGGAGAACCTGACGCAATACCTTCGCACCTCCCTGATCCAGTCCAGAAAACCCAATAACCGTCTTGCAGATGAAATATACATGATCAAAACCTATCTGGATATTTTCAAGATCAGGATGGGAGACCGCCTCTCCTACAGAATTGATATCCCGGATCAACTCCTAAATTTTCAAATTCCCCCCATGATTCTCCAGCCCCTTGTGGAAAATGCCATCAAGCACGGGCTTGAGCCAAAGATGGATGGCGGCGAAATTTATATTACCGCCTTTTTGGAAAAAGAGATCCTGACAATTGAAATCACTGATTCGGGTATGGGAATTCAGGAGAAGTCTGCAACAGGTGTGGGAACCGGCAATATTAAAAAAAGATTAAAGGCCCTGTATGGCGCAGGCGCTGCTTTACACTTTGAAGATATTACCCCTTATGGCCTTAAGGCTACCGTGGAGATCCCTTATGCAAGTCATCACAGCCATCATCGCAGATGATGAAAAAGAATTGAGGCGGCATCTGGTCACGCTGCTGAATCAGCTCTGGCCGGAATTGATCATTGCCGGAGAAGCGGAGAATGGCCCCAAGACCTTGGACATGGTTCGTGCCCTGTCCCCGGATATTGTATTCCTGGATATCAATATGCCCGGACTCACCGGCATTGAAGTGGCCCGGCAGATCTCGCAGCAATGCACCATTGTTTTCATCACGGCCTATGATCAATATGCCATTGAAGCCTTTGAAAATGAAGCCCTTGATTATATTCTAAAACCCGTCAGCAAAGAGCGGCTCTTAACCAGCATTGAAAGATGCAGGCGCAGATTTGCGGATCATACCCGGGAACAGACGGATTTAGGCCCGTTATTACAGCACCTGGAAAAAAAATTGCTGAAAGAAAAAACTTCTCCGTTTCTGCAATGGATCCGTGCCCAGCACGGTAACTCAATCCGGTTAATCCCCGTAAATGATGTTCTGGTATTTAAAGCAGCTGACAAATATACACAGGTGATAACCGCTGAAAAGGAATCCCTGATCCGCAAAACCATTAAAGGATTGCAACAGGAGCTTGACCCTGAAAAATTCTGGAAAATTCACCGGGGAACCATTGTAAATGTTCAGTTTATATCAAAAATCAGCAAATCCATGACGGGCAAATATGTGCTGAAACTGCAGGATTATGACAACCCCCTGCTGGTCTCAAGATCATACGCCTATTTGTTTAAACAAATGTGAAAAACTTAAGCTTTCTGCTCCCAATGTGTTTTAATCACTCTTTGGGTATAAAATATTCATTTTTTCGATATGCCTGATCCTGGCTTTTTGCAATAAGTTCACCGCTATCTTTATTATAAATTTTAATATTATACAATGATGTCCGCCTGCCACTATGTTCTTCTTCTGCCTCTGCAATCAGATGATCTCCTGGATAGGAGGGTTTTAAAAAACAGATGCTCACATTCAGGGCAACGGCAATTTTTCCGTGGGAATTGCACGCAGCTGCAAATGCCATGTCACTTATGGCAAAAATAATACCGCCATGGGTGGACCCGTGAAAATTGGTCATATAGTCTTTAATAATAAGGGATACACGGCTGTGCCCCGGCTTAATGATTTCTACTTTGGCCCCTAGATAATTGGCAAAGGCATCTTTTTGAATGTGATCAAAAATCGCCTGCTCACGGGTTTTCTCCCCCATTTTCTCCTCCTTGTCATACCCCTGCATTATAAACTTTCAATGGGTTTATTTAAATAAAATGAAAAAATCATGCCCGCAAAAGAGATTCCCCCGGCAATAAGAAAAGGAAGCGTAAAAGAGTTGCTCACATCTGCAAGATATCCTCCCAGGGCCGGGCCTATGGATTGACCGATGCCAAAGAAAAGCGTTATAAAACCCAGTCCTGCAGGGGCAAGTCTGGGGCCGACAAAATCCCCGGCAGCAGCAGCCATAATGGTTGGGATGCTCCATGCAGTTAAACCGAAAAGAATGGCAGACAAATAAAAACCAGTTTCCGACCTGACTAACGCATACACGATGTATGAAACTCCAAGGACAAGATATGCCAGGGCAGCACCTTTGCCACGTCCGATCCGGTCTGATATGCTTCCCCAGATCACACCGCAGAAAATGCTTAGCCCACCGACCATGGCCCATAATCCGCCTGCCCATGCCTCTGTGCAGCCCATCTCTTTCACCAGGTAAGCCGCAAAAAAAACCATGTAAATAATATAGGACAGGCCGTAAAAAAAATAAACAATTCCCAGATACCACATGCCCTTCATCCGGTAAACTTTGTTCCAATCCAGAGAGGAGACCTTATTTTTTATTGAAGAAGTCTGGATTTTTTCCTTTTCTTCCTGTCCCACGGGAAGCAGGCCTTTATCCTCGGGCTGGTTCCGCAAAAATAAAAATACAATTATGGCGATCATGATAACAATAGTTCCAAGAATATACCAGGAATAACGCCAGCCATCAGCTCCGTATGATTTCAGAAGAAAGGGTACAATTATCCCTGATATGAATATCCCCAAACCAATGCCGCCTGAAACAATACCTGTTGCAAAACCGCGTTTTTTAATGGAAAACCAGGCTGATCCCAGGGCCATGGCAGGAACATAAGCTGCACCATTGCCCAGACCCGTTAATAAACGCATGGAAAAGGCAAATCCAAAGGATTTGGCAAGGCCAGTAAGTATCATTGTGATCCCCATGAGTAACAAAGCCAGGGAAATTACAGATCTTGTGCCAAACCGGGCTGCCAGGAATCCGCCTATGATAGCCATGGATAAATAACCGATAAAATTTGCTGTTCCCAGAAGCCCCAGCTGCGTATAATCAAAATTAAGCCCATCCTTCATGGCCGGCAGTAAAATCGTATAGGCCATTCGTCCAAAGCCGTGAGCCGCGACAGTTGTAACCATCCCCATGAAAATTATAATCCATCCATAATGTATTTTCTTTTCCATGTGTGTCTCCTTGATTTTATATCAGATAAAATGGCATCTCTTTTTTCCAGAGTTTTGTAAAAAACCAATAACTATGAGAATATCGGTATCACACCACAGATGTCAGGCGCAATTTATTTTTATATAGCTGATTTAGACAGAAATCATAAAACATACACAGACAGCATTATTATCCAGCGAAAACCACGCTTAATAGCCAGAAGTGTTTTCTTTTTGGAATTTTAAATATCCATCAACTCTTTATCAAGATTAGAAATAGTATCATTGATACTTTGGATGCTTTAATGCAATTATCCATTGGATAATTA
>JACKQG010004072.1_pt1 | contig 17243 bp, 14 predicted proteins | sample 8237621 | NCBI WGS metagenome assembly JACKQG01 (sample SAMN15677084, study PRJNA649215) | marine metagenome | biome: marine; feature: Black Sea; material: saline water; isolation source: suspended particulate matter (SPM) from the Black Sea western gyre | collected 2013-06-09/2013-06-10 | depth...
TCAGGCAGTTAAGTTTTAGATAAAAAGAAATGCCATAACTTTTGAACGTTACCAATAAATTTGTGGTTCACGATAAGTTTATAGGTCCGCTGGTTACTCGTAGCGTTCGGCGAAAAATATACAACTTGCAGATTGGCAACCAAACGAGTCGATTCGAACGTATGTGCTACCCTGCTACAAGGAGGTAACAATGAATCCAAATGCTGTTTCCATATTCGACCTAAGTCCACCAGAGAAGTTACAGCTGGTGGAAGATCTTTGGGATGATCTGGCGGCTACCCCGTCAGAGGTTCCTGTGCATGAATGGCAAAAGGAGGAGTTGGATCGTCGAAAAGCCAACTTGATGAGCAAGCCGGCTTCGGGGGTTTCGTGGGACGAGGTCAAATCCAGGATTCGAAGTCGCTATGGCCGCTGAACTAATAATCGCGCCTGAAGCACAACAGGACACAGATGCGGCATATAGCTGGTACGAAGATCGTAGATCTGGCTTGGGGGAAGAGTTTCTCGCCTGTGTGGACGCCTGTATTCAGGCAATTTGTCGCACGCCCGAACTCCACGCGAAAGTCCACGAGGAGTATCGCCGGTCATTGGTGAGGCGATTTCCGTACGCCATTTTCTACGAGTATACCGGTGGGAAGGTGATCGTCTACAGCATCTTCCATGCATCCCGGGATCCAAAAAAGTGGCGCAATCGCTTGGTGTGACTTGCCAATCATCGCCGAACCTGTCAGTGCACCTGACCGGTGTTTCGCTACGTTTCACACCGGTAGGTGACTTCATCGTTCGAAGTATAAATAACGAAAATGCAAATTATTGAATGTCCAGAATGTGCCGTTAAAAATCGGATAAATGCACATTCCGATGGTTTGAAACCTATTTGCGGCCGTTGTGGTGCAACTCTGCTCCAAAAAAATCATAAGCAGACAAATTCCTCCTCAGAGAACACCAAATTCAACGCCTTTCTGCCCTCCATTTTGATTGTCCTAATAATCGCAGTAGGTTACGGAATCATTGCCACTCCAAAACTAATACGTAAAGATTTCTCTCTACTCATTGCTGTCGAAGCAGAGAAAACCGAAACATTACAAAAACAACATGAAAATGAAATTGCTGCCAAAAAGGCCTCGCTTGAGAAAGAGCTGGCCGCCATCGATGCTCAAAATTTGCATCGAAATGCAAGAAAAAACTACAAAATGCTTCTTGAAGCTCGCAGATCGTTTGACAAAAGATTCGCACTCAGTCCCCGAGAAAAAGCACAATTGCGGATGCGCAATCTTTCAAGTGACTCGACAAAATCATTTCATGATGCAATTCGTTCCGTTGCACAGGAGGCATCACCTGTTGGGGCAGATATTAGCGTACACGAATCTTCTGAAGGAATTGCTCTTCATAAGCTCACCAATGATCCGTTTCTCGACATTTATTCAACCACAAAACACTTCAAAATCGATGCAGATAACTTTGATGAAATAGAAATAAAATCTACTCGCATATGAAACGTTCAAAACTTATAGGCATCCTCTTCATTGTGGCTTTGCTAGCCTGGGGCGGTGAGATCATCTATTTGGCGCAACAGAACGCAGCGACACCTGATCGTATCAAGGCCGCAGAAAACCAAAGAAGGAATCGAGCGGATATTGAATATCAGAAGAAACTTAGAGCACTTGAACAGGATTACGACAAAAAGAAACACCTCGCTACCGGGAAGACCGTTTTTGATCGAATTTATAATTCCCCGGGTCAGGTTTGGATAATTTGCAAAATGCTCCTCGTCGGAGCTTCAATACAGCAAATGGCACAATGTCCTGCCCGATTGTCAATAGAGAGGTCAATGTAGGCGGCTTTCGGAAAGGTACGGCATCGACCTGACACGGTTTAAACCGCTTTTGTTTTGGCCCAGGGCTTGCCCGTGCAGGTCATGCAAAGCGTTTGGATTTCATCGTCTTGAAGATACTGATATCTGGCCAAGTCAGAATCTACCTTGACGTTCCCCTGATTTTCTTTTGCGTGTTTTTCGCGTTTTCGTGCTTTCGTGATAATAAATCAGGTTTGATTTTCAAAATAGCTGACGATTCTGACGATTCTTGCTTTGATATAGGCAACGGCAGCTTCCGCTCCGGCGGTTGTGATTGAGTCGATGTCACTCGCAAGGCTTTCGATTTCTTCTGTATCAATGCCGGTGGTTTTGTTCACCAGAAACGTATCGATTTCACCGTCATCAAGCAACGAGCCACACGCTCCAAATGCTCCCAGAAATTTACTATTTACAAAAATGGGAACCACAAGCTTCACAAGCCCGGCATCACATTCCTCGATGACCGGTTGTTTGGTGTTCCGGGCTGCGGCGGCAAGATTCATGTGGGCTACGGCGCAGATATAGCTCTGCCCCCGATCGGTCGCCTTAATGGCAGGACATAGCCGGTTGGCCCATTTTTTAAAATCCGTAATCCTGAAACCATCGATATTGAAAACGTTGTTATCAAAGCCGAACATTTTATAGACGTCCTCTTCAAGCCTGATCCATTTTTCCAGCGGTAAAATATCGGTTAACTGCATGGGAACTACTCCTTATTTGTTTTCAGCCAGTGTTCAAGGCGGCGCAGACCCTCTTCGGTGGTGATCCGGGGGACATATCCCAGGTCTCTTCTGGCGGCGCTGATGTCAAACCAGTGGTCTGTTGCCAGCTCATCTGCAAGAAAACGAGTCATTTGAGGTTCACCTTTTAAATGGAATGCCTTATAGACGATCTCCAGGAATGCGCCCACCAGCCAGGCCGTTTGATGGGAAATCGATCGCCGCACCGGATCAAGGCCCGCAGCCCTTAAGATGGCATTGATCATGTCCCAGACCGGAACTGGTTGGCCCTGGCTGATGAAATAGATATTGCCAGAAAGTCCGGGGTTTGTTTCCAAACAGTCTGCCGCCATTACATGGGCTTCGGCGGCATTATCGATGTAGATCGTATCCACCAGGTTTTTACCGTTTCCGACCCTTTTCAGACGTTTTGCCCGCTGGATAATCCTGGGAACCAGATGAGTGTCCCGGGGTCCCCATATTAAATGGGGCCGCAATATAATCGTCAGAAGGCCGTCAACGGCGGCATTTACAATGAGTTGTTCGGCAAGTGCCTTGGTTTTGGGGTAATGCGCATGAAACCTGTGCGGATAGGGGACCGATTCATCGACACCTTCCATATCGGTGCCGTTAAAAATCACGCTGGGGGAACTGGTATACACCAGCCGTGGAATTTTATGCTTGATGCCGGCCGCGATGACGTTGCGGGTACCGGCGACATTGGTTTGGTAATAGTCGGAATACTCGCCCCAAATGCCCGCTTTGGCCGCCACGTGAAAGACAAGATCCATGCCCTTTAGAGCCTGCTCAACGGCCTTTTGGTCTCTGATATCCCCCTGGATTTGATCGACACCCAGGGTCTCAAGTTCAGAATGAAAGCCGCGGGAAAAGCTGCGGACAGCATCCCCTCGTTGTTTAAGCAGGCGGACAATGGCTCCCCCCAGAAAACCGCCGCCGCCGGTAACCAGAATACGCTGCGGTTCCTTTTTGTTGATGCGATCTTGCATACCGCTTATATCCCGATTCGAAGTTTAGGGTTTTATAGCAGGTTGCACTGCAATGAGCTCAAAGCTCAAGGCTCAAAGCTCAAAGCTCAAAGCTTAAAGGTCGAGGCTCAAAGGTTAAAGTTGAGTAAGGACGAATCCAGTCAGCTTTCAGCTTTGAGCTTTCAGCTTTTTCCCGGCCCAAACCGCCAGCTTTTCACGGAAAATCTTCGAGTTGTGGCGGATGTCCACCGGAAATGATTTATGAAACAATATGGTTTTGATATCCTTGGTCAAATCGTTTTGGCGCGCAAGCTCCATGAGTTCTTTACGGAGTTTCTTTTTAGTGTAACGTTTTTCATCCGCGGCAAGTTCAATACAGATAACCGGCTTTTGGTTTGATCGGGGACCAATTCCCACCAGGGCACTGCGAGCCACCCGGGGGTGCTTGTTGAAGATCGCTTCACAGGGGATGGTATATAGGGTTCCATTTTCAGTTGTGACCCGGTGGCTTTTACGCCCGCAAAACCAGATCCTGCCCTTTGAATCCCGCCAACCGAGATCTCCCATCCGATGCCATACTTGGTTGCCCTGTTTGATTTTGGCCAAACGGTCTGCCTGGGGGTTTTCAAAATACTGTCGGGTAACCAGATCGCCGTTGACCGTTATTTCACCGATGTCTCCATCCGCAACGACAAGCTCCTGGGACCATGTTTCAATGGGATCATCGCTGATGGTTATAATTTGCATGTCTATTCCTTGCAAGGGGCGTCCGACGCAAATACCGTAGCCCTTTTGGCTGAGCGTTCGGGTTTCTGATAAAATTTCAGTGCTCGCTATGGATAAGACCGGCATGGCTTCGGTAGCGCCGTAAGGGGTGTGAATCCGGGCATCTTGATTCAGCATCTGGGCAAACTGTTCGATATTGGATGCAGATACCGGCGCGCCGGCGGAGATGACCCGCTTTAACGTCGGCAGTCTGATGCCTTTTTGTTGGGCGTATTGGCCGACCCGATTCAGCAGGGCCGGCGAGGCGAACATATTGGTAACTCCCTGGTTCACAATGGCCTCGATGATCCGTTCAGGGTTGACGGAACCGGGTTTGGTGGGGTCCATATCCGGTATGATCGCCGTCATCCCCAGGGCCGGATCAAAGAGCGCAAAGAGTGGAAATGTGGGCAGGTCTATTTCATCCGGCGTGATATTGAAGTGGGATTGAATGGAGCGAATCTGGGCGTCAAAGATGCCATGGGTGTACACGGCTCCTTTGGCCGGGCCGGTACTGCCGGTAGTGAATAGAATTGCGGCCATATCGTCCCGTTTCGTTTTTGCCGCTTTATATGATTTCAAGGGTGTCCGACGGATTTGATTCAGGGTGAATCCTCCCCAGAACCAGCGCCTGCCGACGGTGATCCAGGTGGTAACCGTTGCGAAAAATTTAGGGTGAAGTGTTCGCAGTACATGGGCAAGGGGTATGCCGATAAAGGCCTCCGGCCGGCTTTCCTGAAAACATGCGATCATGCGGCGGATACCCATCCCGGGATCGACGATAACCGGAACGGCACCGGTTTTGAAAAGCGCAAACGTCAGTGCAAAGAATTCGATGCTCGGTTTAACCATCAAAATGGTGCGCGTGCCGCGGGTGATTCCGACGTTTTCCAGCCCATGGGCCAGGTTGTCCGATTCCTGGTCAAGCTGCCGGAACGTCAGATGAGCGTAAGCAACCCGCCCGCCTTTGTCCCGGCCGGCAGGATAGACCACCGCCCGTTTATAAGGTTGAAGTTCGGCCATTTGTTTCAAATACGAAGAAACGTTTACGAAATCGTTGTCATTATTTTGGTCTGATGTTGTCATCGAACTTGAGATCAATCCTCTAATCAAGCTTTTTGCGGTGCGATCTAGACAATCTTTTGTTAACAAAAAGAAACTGGAAATTTGAAACTGGAAACTTGGGAATAAAGAGTTTAGATCAATGGATAGAATACCAATGCCGAGTTTCAAGTTTCGAGTTTCGTGTCACAATAACACCGGTGATGTTTGCTGCCCGAAAGGACCATTTCCTTCCTTTTATATTTTTATATTTTCGTATTTTCGCGCTTTCGTGATAAAAATTCTTTAACCAACAGCAAAATTTCATTCGGCTTGTCCTCTAACACATAATGACCGGCATCTGCAAACAGATGCACCTCGGCATCCGGAAAACGGCGCTGCCACTCGTTTAGGTAATCGGTGTCGAAAACAATGTCGCCTGCACCCCAGCAGATGAGCATGGGGCAGGGGGCCAGCTTATAAAGGTTTTGATCCACATGTTTTACCTGGCCGTAGCTCGGGTCATTTTTGCCGACAGGGATATCCTGAACAAATTTAAGAGTTGCGATGCGGTTTTCCCAGCAGTTGTACGGCGCGGTCAGGCCGGATCGAACCGCCCGGGGCAGCCTGTTGCAAGCGGCCGTATGAAGAGCTCCCAGGGTAAACAGATTCAAGCCCTGGACGGTTAGGGTTGCCAGCGGCCTGACGTTCCGCACCAGCCGGAGTCGCATGGGAAGTGTTTTGCCCTTTGGCGGAAAAAAGGCGGCAGTGTTCATAATGACGAAGCTGCGGACACGTTGCGGATGTCTCAGGGCATAGGCCATACCGATCATTCCGCCCCAGTCGTGGAGCACCAGGGTGATTTTCTCTTTCAAATCAAGGTGATCCAGAAGGGCTTGCAGGTCATCCACGCGGTTTTTCAATCTATAATCGTAGTTGCCTGCACCGGGTTTGTCAGACAGACCGCAGCCGATATGATCCGGCGCAATGACGCGGAATTGGGAGGACAGCCCTTTGACAAGTTCCCGAAAATAAAACGACCAGGTGGGATTTCCGTGCACCATGACCACCGGCTCCCCCCGGCCTTGGTCCAAAAAATGGTACTTCAGACCGTTTATGTCCAGATAACGGGATTGAAACGGATACAGGTGCCGGAAAGCGGAAATGTCAATTTGCTTTTTTTTTCTCATAAATTAAGACGGCCTATCGCCTTTATCTAATTTTACCACTCAATTCCCAGCATCAGGCAGTTTAAGCCGCTGCCGATACCGAAAAACCCGACCAGGTCATTTTTGACCAGGAATTCGCGTTCGGCGGCAATGGCGGCGGTAATCGGGAGGGATACCGTGCCGATGTTGCCGAGGTACTGAAACGTGGTGAAGTCTTTTTCCTTGGGGATTCCGATGGACGTCAGGATGTTTTTCTGGTGGGTTGCGCCCACCTGATGGCAGATCACCTTGTCGGGTTTGTCATCCGGCCAGGAGAGTTCTTTTTTAAACGCCCTGTAGGTTTCAATGCCAAGGACCACGCCGTGCTGGAGAACGCCGATGGAATCGGTCTGCATGACATGAAGCCCGCTGGCAGGTATGCCGGTATCCGGTCCCCAGCGGCACAATTGATGATGCGTGGTTGCATTCCTAATGACCCCGCCCAGGAGGCGGTGGCCCTTGCTGGATACCGCTGCCGATGTCATCAGGACGGCTACGGCGCCCGAACCGCCGGTCAGAGTTGCAACAGTTTGTTTGAAATGCTCCATGTTTTTGGTTTCAAGAAGGCGCTCAATGGTGAAGTCGACAATCTGGCGGGCGGATTCGCACGATACCAGCAGACCGGCCCGAATCTGCCCCAGCTCGATGGCATTTGCGACCAATACCATTCCGTTTAGGATTCCCAGACAAGCATTGGAGACATCAAAGATATGGGCGTCGGGTCCCAGACCCAGACCATGGGAGACGGCGCAGGCCGTGGCCGGTTCCAGGTTGTCCCGGCAGACCCCCCCATAGATCAACATGCCGATATCGCCGGGCAAAACTCCGGAAGCTTCGATGGCCTTTCTGCCAGCCTTGACAGCGCCGTCACTCATGCGTTGACCCGGGTCCCAGAACCGGCGTTCCCGGATTCCGGTAAGCGCTTCCAGTTGCCCTTTTTGAAAATGGAGGGCAGTGTACAGCGGTTCGAGATGTTCTTCAATGTCGTCGGATGTAATGACGTTCGGCGCCAGCTCATAACCAAAGGCGTCAATGTAAACATTAGAGTAAAGCATAGGTCAATTGGTTCTCAGTTTTAGTATTAATTGATCAGATATATCTATGTTCTCACCGCAGAGTCGCAGAGGTTGATTTCTTTTAACTCTGCGTTCTTTGTGCCTCAAGCGAAGCGGGCGGTGAACATACTGTTTTTATATTAGAATTTCATGATAAAGACACTAATCTGATACCGAAGTTCTCCATCTGATATATATACAGACCGTCGACTTTCAGAAAACCGTTGGCAAACATACTCGGAGACGGGCCGTCAATTATTTTAGTGACCAGGGCTTCCACCTCGATCGTTTTGTTTTGCGGAATCACCTGGCCGCGATAGGTCCAATGGTGCGGCGCAGCGGTGACCAGCTCAAACCGGTGACTGTCACGAAGCCCCTTCCAGCGATCCAGCGCCATGAATTTGAGCAGTTGAATGAAAGATTCTATCCCTAAAGAACCCGGACAGACAGGGTCCTGGTAAAAGTGAGCCTTGAAAAACCATTCATCCGGGTTGACCTGTTTGCTGCCGCAGATAAAGCCCAACTTGGCGGGACCGCCGGCCGGCGCATAGATTTTGATTTTGTCGATCATGCGAAGCGCATCAGCCGGCATTGCCAGGGATGGCGCCGGATCTGTTTGCGGATCATCCGGCGTCAAGGGTGCCTGGTTTTCAAAGCTGTGGGTCCGGGTGCTTTGCAGTTCATCGGTTGCAGGATAATAGACCAGGGTATCGGCGCTGCGGATGCCGACCTGTTGAGCCAGGGCTTCTTTTGAGAAAAATCCGAAGTACGCTTGGCCGTCATAGACCATGTCGGCGCCCTGCAGAACTTCAAAATCGAAATGTTCGATGATCATCTCTCCGGCTTCGGAAACTTTCGTGTTGCGGGTTCGTACGGTCAGGGTTTTATTTTCCGGAAAAACCACGCGGTGAAGCACGGCTTGGCCGCCTAAGTTTCTGAACTTCAAATCTTTTTCACTGCGCAGGGCCGAGCCCATATATGCTGCCAGCCATCCGCAAGGCTGCAGCGCGATTTCAAGCAGCACACAAAACGGCATGGCCCCGGAGCGGTCGGCCCTAAAGTACCAGGCCTCCGGCGGCACATCATACTCGGCTTCGATCCAACCGTCGGGTTTCAAAACCCAGGCTTGGGGCTGGATGGAGACGACCCGGTCCAAAAAAGAATAAGGTGGGCCCGGAAGCCTGGCGATCACCCGGTTTTGATCAAACACCCGATACGGCTCACCGAAGGCTTCGGACGGCTTTCCGACGGCAAACGCCAGGATTTTGTCTCTATCGTAAATGGCCTTTTTAGCAGCCGATATATCAAGGCCTTGAGCTTTGAGCTTTGAGCTTTGAGATTTATGCCGTTGTTCCCATACAGCTTCGATCTCGGCCCGGGTAATTCCGGTCATTTTCATGGACATGTCCTTAAACGATACGATCCTGTGCCCGTCGGCATACATCAAGGCATCGGCAATGACATACGGTTCAGGGGCGTAGCCCAGCTCCTTGATCTGGATTTCATACCATACCTGCCGGGTTTGCGGAGTTACCGGGCCTCTGCATTTGAGCACGCTCTCAACCCCGACCACCGGCTCGTAGCAGACACCGGGTTTTTCCGAAACCCAGCCCAGGCGCTGGATAAAGACCCGCAGGGTATGGGCACAGCATTCGTACATCAGGGTTCCCGGCATGACCATGTCGTCCATGAAGTGACAGGTCAGAAACCAGTCGTCAGGATGGATATCCGCCTCGGCCCGGATCAATCCCAGTCCAAAGCGGCCCCCGGCCGGATCGAGCAGCAGGATCCGGTCGATGAGCTGCATGCGTCCACCCGGCAGCCGCAGCGATTCGGCCAGATTGATGCCGTCAAAAAGCGGCCCGAAACACCCGGCCAGGTTTCCTTTTCTAAGAGCGGCAACAGCCTCGTCATTGTAACTCTCCGTATACAGCGGAACAAGATCCTTCCAGTCCGGGGCTTTATTGCCGGACATCGGACGGGTATCGTCCTCGGTTAAGATAATTCCGCCGGAATGGCGCACTTCTTCATCCGTGAAAAAACCGGCACAACCATTGAACATGCTGATGAGACGCTCATCACCGATAAAACCTTCGAACCGGAAGAAGAAAAGATAGGTATCACCCTGACGGACAAAATGGTCGATGTCGATTTCGTAGCGAATCACATCCCCGGGGTGCGGCAGGCCTCTGTAAAATCGAACGACCGCATCCAGCAGCCGGTATTTGCGCCGTCCCTTAACCCGAAGGTCGATTCCCAAGTACGAGCACAAAAACAGATCGGCCTGACCGGCTTCAACCGAAATACATACCGGCGCGCGGCCGCCGTCAAGGTACCAGGCGCCGGGCAGGACATCATGCTCCGTCACCACGCGACCGGATCCGAGTGAACCTTTTTGGCCTTGGACCGCAAGGATGCGGTCCACCAGCATGAGGGGTTCATCCGGCAGGCGAACCCGGACGTCATACGTATCGATGACCGCAAACTCGGGACCTAAAACCTTGGCAGCGGAGCCGACGGCAAACTCCAGACACATGTCGCGGTCAAAGACAGCTTCGCGACCGGAATCCTTCAAGGAGGGCAGGGGAGTTGCCGGCGCATCGTCCTGAGCAAGTTCGGAAAGTAAAACCGCATCCTGGTTGGAGATGACGGTCTCCAATAGTTGTGTCTGGAAATCGAATGTCTTTGCATATCCTTTGGAAAGATCGTCTGAAAACTGTAAAAAGGCCTGATGGGCTTTCGAAGTGGTTACAGTGATATCCGCCAGCGGTTGGATCAGTTCTGCATAAGGGATGTTGGCTGCTGGATACTGGATACTGGATACTGGATGCCCCGCTTTCAGCGGGATTTCCGCTTTGCTCCAACTGGCTTTAGATGCTGGTTGTTCGGTGTCCATTAATTGAGGATACGCGGCGGATGCCGGTACTTCCTGTTTTGTGATTTCCGTATGCCGATTTCTGACTTCTGACCTCTGTGTTTTAACTTCCGGTTGGGGCAGGGTCGGGGAGGGTGCTTTGCCGCCGGCAATCAGCGTGATGCGGTGACCGGTTTTCTTCTCGCTAATTTCCACGGTCTGGTGTGCCGGGGAACGGCTTGGATACAAGGGGTCAAGATCAACCGGCACGCGTTCGGCAATCAGGGTGCCCAGAAATTTTAGCATGGTAAAAAAGTCGTCTTCACCGCGAACGTCCGCAGAAATTGCCAGGTGAGGTTTCTTACCAAGAATATTTTTGATCATTCCGGTGCAGGAGGCATGCGGCCCCATTTCAAGGAAGATGCGCAGGCCGTCCTGATAGGCCTGGGCAATCAGGGCCGTAAAATCAAAACCATCGGCAGCCTGCCTGAGAATGGCTTCGGCGGCACTGTCGCTGTTCAGTTCATAGGAGCGGCCCAGGGCACAACTGTAAAAGCGGATACCCTCGGGAGGAGTGACCGGAAACAGGTGCAGTTGTTTGTAGGCTTGGGCCACAGGGGTTACAGCGTTGCAGTGCACCGTAACCACGCCTTCTAAGAAGACGGCCTCACATCCAAGTTCCCTGACGGCGGCCTCGATGTGTCCCTTGCGCCCGCCGATAACACATTGGTCGGGAGTGTTTACAATTAACAGCCTGGCAAAGGGCCATTTTTCGATGATGCTGCGTACCACGGCGGCCGGACGGTTAACAACGGCGGCACACCAGTTGAAATCTTGATCCGGCGGCAAATTCCAGGCTTTGCGGGCGGCCAGGCAGGGTCCGGCAAGCTGCCTGGAAAAAAGATCAATGGCGCTCATCCGTTTCAGCATCTCGCCGCGGTCCGGCCAGGCCCCCAGGGCGAACAAGCCCGCGGATTCCCCCAGGCTGTATCCGATCACGGCCGCAGGGGTTATGCCGAAGCTGCCGACAAGGTTGGCGACAACGCACCCATGAACGACCTGGCCGAAAATCATATTCAAGGGGTCGGAAATCAGTTTTTGGTGGGCCCTATGCTCCCATCCCGGGTGCCAGGAGCTTGACCACGGAACATAACATTCGGGGATCATTTGAGTTTTTAACTGCGCGGTTTCCGCATCCATTTTACGCAGAATTTCCGGCCAGCGCACACCGATACCTCGGCCCATACCCACATAGTGGTTGCCGGAACCGGGAAAGACAAAGGCAATTTGACCTTTGGGCCCCAGCGGTTGAGTTGAATAACTGAATCCGCCCGGCCCGTTTATGGCCTTGGCTACAGCGGAAGAAACAGCGGACCTGGCATCGCTGATCGCAGCGGCAATTTGCGAAAAACTTCCGGCAACCAACGAAACAGCGTACATTTTATCGGGATTTAATCTGTTTTTCAGATGCCAGGAAAGGGCGGCGGCCTCGATAGCTTCATCCTGGCTGAAACCGTCCAAATGACGGTTCAGGGCCTCAAGGCCCGCGATCAGGTCGGATCGATCATTTCCTTCGACAACGAAAAGCCCCGGGGAGCCCGTTTCTAAAGGTCTTTGTCTTTCAAGGTGAACGATTTCCGGTACATGACCAACCGCTTCATATTCAAAACCCTCGAGGATCACATGCATGCAGTTGCCGTCGGCGGTCATGGCACCGGCACAGGCCCTGCGAGGGCCGTCCTTTCTGTCCCTCAGCCAGTATTGCCCGAAGGCGGGCATGTGGAATGACGGCATCTGAACGCTGTCGTTTTGCGGCTGGATGAAGTTTGCCAGCGGTGGAATGATTTCCTGATACAGGCACAGCCCTGTTGCCGCCAGCGATGCCAGCCCGGCGGCAGCACCGGTGTGCCCGATATTCGGTTTAACAGATCCGATGGCGCAGGCTGTGTTCAGGCCGCTGCGGCTGCCGAAAAAAGCGCCCAGAGCCTCTAATTCCACCCGGTCTTCCCCAGGGTGGCCGCTGCCGTGGGTTTGAATAAGACTGATGGACGACGCTGAAACACCGGCATCCTGAAAGCAGCGTTTTAAAGAGAGCATATAAGCGTCTTTTGAAGGCGCATCAGCCCGGGTTCCGCCGCCGGAGGCACTGCCGATGCCCTTGATGACGGCATAAATTCGGTCGCCGTTTTTTATGGCCTGCTCCAGCGGCTTCAGAACAAGTGCCGCCGCGCCTTCACCCGGCAGGGTTCCATCGGCCGAGATGTCAAAAGGGCGGATGAAGTGATTTTTAGTAAAGGGCCTGACTTGATTTGCGGTAATGATCCGGCGGACATCACCACAAAGATCGACAGCGCCCACCAGAAATGCATCGGTTTCATGTTGCTGGATCGACCGCAGGCCGATTTCAAGGGCCCTCAAGCCGGAAGTTTCTTCGCCGGAAACAACAAAACATGGGCCGCCGAAGCGAAATTCTCTGGCAATCCTGCTGGCGATGATTCCGCCCAGGGCTCCCAGGGTGCGGGTGGCGGTCAGAGGCGGGCCGCTGGCGTCTCGCAGTGATTCCAGCCAGCGAGCGGTTTCTTCTTTGCTGTCAAGTCCGGGGAGGTTTTGTGTTTTCCATTTGAAAACCCGGTTGAAAAGGTTCCAGCGCAGGTGAAAATCGGTGGCTTCAAAATCAAAATCGATACCGATGACGGCGCCCATGCGCGGCCGCTCTGCTCTCAAGGGGAGCCGGGCATCCTGCATGGCGCTGACGGCAACTTTCAGCATCAACAGGTGCTGAATGAGGATATCCGGGATTTCATTCGGAGGAATATGAAGATCCCCGACGGAAAGGGTGAAATTATCCAAAAAGCCGCCCCAGGCCGCGCGTCCTTCCAGGTGCCTGCCGGCAACCGTATCAGCCCCCTTCCAGCGGGTAGCGGGCCTCTTTGCAATAACCGATTCGCCCTTAAAGACGGCTTCCTGAAACGCTTTCAGTGATTTCAGGCGGCCGAAAGACGCCGCCAGGCCCACAATCGCAACCGCAGTATCAGGGCCTGAAGGCGGGGCGATTGACGATTGACGATTGTCGGAGCGAAGGGTAGGTCCCGGATTGCCCGGAGTGCTCGATGATTGCTGCGTTGAAATTTGCGCCCGTGAATGTTCGATTTTAAGTCCGCACGTGTCAATGTCGGGGTTCCATTCCTCGAAAAGCAGGTGGCTGTTGATGCCGCCGAATCCGAACGCACTGACAGCCGCACGCCGGGGGGTTTGCGCGTCTCTGCGAGCCCAGCTTTCGGCGTGGATCTGAACCCGGAAAGGACTGTTGATGAGCGGGCTGTCCTTGGGAGCTTTATGAAAGTTCAGAGAAGGCGGAAACGTCTGGTGTTGTATCGCCAGCAAGGTTTTGATCATACCGGCGGCACCGGCAGCGGTTAACAGGTGGCCGATATTAGATTTAATCGATCCGATGGGACATTGTCCCGTTGACCAGCCGGTTTTACCCCAAAGACTTCTCAGGCTCTGAAGTTCAATGGCATCTCCGACCGGTGTTCCGGTTGCATGGCATTCGATCAGATCGACATCTTGGGGCGACCAGCCGGCAGCAGCATAGGCACTGCGCATGGCACGCACCTGGCCTTCACTGTCAGGGGCCAGCAGCTTGCCCCGCATGTCGTTGGAAAGGCCGGCACCTTGAATTAAAGCGAAAATACGGTCCTGGTCCCGCCGGGCATCATTTAGGCGTTTTAATACCAGGATGCCGACACCCTCTCCCACCACCAGGCCGTCGGCCCGCTCGTTAAAGGGGGCACATCTGCCGGAAGGCGATAATGCCCTGAGCTGGCTGAATCCGATCTGAGTATAAAGGTTTTCGGGCCTGGAGACCCCCCCGGCCAGCATGGCATCGGCCCGAAAAGACGAAAGTTCGTCGCAGGCCAGTTTAACCGCGTAAAGCGATGATGCGCAGGCGGCATCGAGGGTGTAGCTTCCGCCCCCAAGTCCTAAACTCTCGGACAGTAAAGCGGCCGGCAGGCTGGTTACCCTGGCGGCCAGGCACTCCTGCCTGGAAAGCGGTACATGCAGATCGGATCGCGGTTGGCCGAAGAGTCTTTCCTCAAAAGATGTTCCCAGGATCTTGCGGGTAATTTTTGAAGACGCATCGGTCGGCAGGGCAATCGCCGCCAGAATCGTCCCGATATTCTTTTTGTTTAAGGTATCGGTCGCGCAGCCGGCCAGGGCTTGCCTGCCGGCATGCAGAACCAGTTGATGCAAAGGATCGAGGGCATTTAAAAGTTCTTTGTCAAGGTCGATCCCTTCGGGGTTGAATTCAAAGTCGTGGATCAGACAGGCACGCTTTGAAAAGGTTTTGTCCGGCCTGGGATCAGGATCGTAGATGGCATCGGGCGCAACGATCCAGCGGTCCGGCGGGACCTCGCCGCTTGCGTCGATCTTGTTGACGATATTGTGCCAGAATGTATCAAGATCGGGAGCCCCGGGGAAAATGCCGGCCATCCCGACTACGGCTATGGGTGGTTTTTGTTTCATTCTCCAAGGTTTTCAGCTAATCGATACACATCTCTCAATTTTCCAAATGACCAATGACAAGTGTTTCCTATAATAGTTACACCAAAAATACAATATTTGAAATTTAACGAAAGATGGTTTAAGAGCAAAACATCATGAGTTCCTACCAGAAAGAGCAGATAGAAGCACTGCTTTTAGTGCAGCGCCACTTGGCGATGCTTTCCGCAAGTAAACGGCAGTGCCTGGAGTCCCAAATCTCGGATTACCTGTTATTTCGAGAAGAGGTGGACGCCTTTTTGAACGCGCATTTCAGCTTTGATGTACATGCATAACAGCCCGGGTCTGTTGAGAGTCAAAGCACAGGCAAAGAGAGGTAATTGGATAAAAACTTGAACTGATTCTTTATCTTTGATCGTTATATGTAGCAAACAAAGCCTCTAAAATATATTGATTTCGTTATGCAATCAGGTATAGACTTTTTTAGTTACCGGGTGCAGTTGCAGACATGAAACCATGCAATGAAACGGAGACAGACCGGTTCTATATGTTGTGGTGTGATTCAGATAAAAAAGCTTTCAGACTATCATTTTGGATTTAATATGTGTTTTTCGTATCACAACATTTTGATTACGTTGATAATTCCAACTTTTGGCGAGTTATCCACAGAATGCGGGGTTTAAATCTGAGCATGAAAAGGGTGCAAATTTTTCCATCGGGGTATCTGTTCCTAAAATCAACTTGTTATCTGGGGTTCTTTCATATAAGTTCAAGTTCTGATTACTCAATGTAAAATAAAATAGCGTTTGACTTTGAGGCAAGAGGACATAGGAGGGGCAACCATGATTAACAATGAAGGTCTCTTATCAAGAATTACGGTCAATCCTAAAGTCATGGTAGGAAAACCGACAATTCGGGGGATGAGGATCACGGTAGAGCAAATTTTACGAGCACTAGCCGGTGGAATTTCTGGACGGGAATTGTTAGAAGAGTATCCTGATCTCGAGCCGGAAGATATTCAAGCCGTACTTATTTACGCTGCTGAATTGGTTAGCGAAGAACAAATATTTCCCATTGAGGTTTCGGCGTGACATCGTCTCGTTTAAAGTTTCTGGTTGATGTAGGTGTTGGCAAAAAGATTGAACTGTTTTTAAAGGAAAAGGGATACAATACAAAAACTGTAAGGACAATAGACCCCCAAATGTCTGATGAAGAAATTATTCGCCTTTTGTTAAATGAAAATCGAATGATTATCACAATGGACAAAGATTTTGGTGAATTGGTATACCATTATGGAAGAGACCCCTGCGGGGTACTATTGCTACGCTTGGAGAACGCAACCGGATCTGAAAAGCAGGAAGTAGTTGCAAATATATTAGCAAAGCATTCTACCGATATCGTAAATCGTTATTGTGTGTTTCAAAATGGTAGGCTGAGAATTAGAAAAATTGGACGATAGTGAAACAATCCCTATCCTATGAAACTGCTCCGTGGCGCGGACTCGACATACCTTGCCGCTTGCGCAAGACTACCTGCACCCTCGATATTTAAAAGACGATCAGCTCAAGCATTTGATTTATCGATCATTTATCAATTCTTTTGCCGGAAACCCAAACTGCCTGTTATGCCTGGGCGTTGATACCCAACATGTGCATCTTTTGTTGCGTACCGGTCTTATGCCGATCACCACCGTCATGAGAAGGCTTTTGACGGGGTATGATTTTGATTGGCTGGTAGACCAAGTGGCAACCCTGTTCGGTTTAGAACAAGATATTGTTACGCGACCGGGAAGGTATCCGGACACGGTTGAAGCTCGCAGCGTGCTATGTTACTGGGCGGCACGGGAACTTGGCCTCAGCACCTTGGAGCTGTCCAAAAGGCTTGGCATTTCGCAACCCACGGCCAGTCAATCGGTAAAACGGGGCGAAAAGATCGTGAAAGAGATGGAACTCAAGATGATGGAATGATCTATGTCAATATATCAATACCCGTCCCCAAGCTCCTGCTCACCGTCGCGACCCTGTTACCAGAGGAATGGCCCAAAGCGCCTTGTGGACGTAAATGTGGATAGCCTTACGGATAAAGACCTTTTATGGGTGGATATGGCCTTTATCGGAGGCATGGCGGTTCAGGTTTTCCCCGCCTAATTTCATAAATGGATATTTATTGGATAAAACAATTTTTTAAAACGAAAAGAGGCCAAAATGGGAGACAAGGGAAAAAAAGATAAAGGCAAACGCGAAGAACAGAAAAAAGG
>JACKQG010004075.1_pt1 | contig 17220 bp, 10 predicted proteins | sample 8237621 | NCBI WGS metagenome assembly JACKQG01 (sample SAMN15677084, study PRJNA649215) | marine metagenome | biome: marine; feature: Black Sea; material: saline water; isolation source: suspended particulate matter (SPM) from the Black Sea western gyre | collected 2013-06-09/2013-06-10 | depth...
TCGCGGCGAAGACCATTTGACAAACACACCAAAACAGATTTTGATATATCAAGCTCTTGGTTTCGATACGCCTTCGGCTGGTTTCGATACGCTTCGCACTCAACCCAAGCCTCAACCCAAGGGTTTTAAAGTGCCAAAGTTTGGTCACTTCCCGACTGTTCTGGACACGGAAGGCAAAAAACTTTCAAAGCGACGGCATGGAGAATTAGTTTCGATAGATTTCTATCGAAAGAACGGATACCTACCCGAAGCTATGGTGAATTTCCTTGTGCGTCTTGGCTGGTCGTATGACGATAAAGAAGAGATGTTCACCGTCGATGAACTCATCCAAAAATTCGACATAGGACGCGTCGGCAAAAGCGCGAGCATATTCGACATCCGAAAACTCCAGTGGCTCAACGGCGAGTACATCATGAAACGTGATATCCACGAACGTACAGATTTAGTCATTCCATTCTTGCGAAAAGCAGGATTGCTAAATGATGAGCAACTAACCCCTGACCGCAGAACATGGTTGGAAAAAGTAGTCGAAGCTGTTGGGGATAGAATGACGACGCTTCCAGATATTGAAAAGTATTCAGATTTTTTATTCGTGGATGAACTTGAATATGATGAAAAGGCTGTCAAAAAATCGCTAAAAAGAGATTTTGTTTCAGGTATGTTGCAAGAATTAAAGGCAATGTTCGCAAATCTCGAACCATTCGATGAAAGCGCAACTGAAGCTAAAATTAGAGAATACGCAGAAAAAAGTGGACTCGGAGGCAAAGTTATGCTTCCAATCCGGGTGGCGGTTACAGGTAAATCCATTGGCCCTGGACTATTTGAATCATTAGCGTTACTGGGACGGGATAAAGTTTTGCAGCGGATAGACAAAGCAATGGGATTACTCTGATTCCCGGGAGGGTGAGGTTCTCCGATAGATCGGAGCAGGCTCTACCGAACCCTTGAGCAAAATCGGAACGAGTAAGCCCAAATCGGTATTAGAGATTCCAGAATTTATTATTAGGTGTGTTCTTATGGCGAATACAAAATGTCCTTTTTGTGAAGAATCTATACAATTATTGCAATCTATTCAACCTTGTCCAGAGTGTAATCGTTTGTTGTTTAAATGTGTGCAGTGTTCTAGTCCCAATATGTCGGTTGCGCGTTTCTGTGTCAGTTGTAAGGATAGGTTGATATCGCCTTCTGATTGCCGAATGGCGCATGCGAACAGCGCCAGAACATCATCTTTTGAGACTTTAACGGGACGTATTAACGTGCCCAACTGGTCAAGAACACTTCCTAAAATCTCCTTTGATGATTTATCTCAATTTCATCGTCTACCAGCTTTGATAACGACAGGCGGTATGGTAATTGTACCAAATTTTCGGGAGAATGCGTTCGATAGTTATTCGGTTACTAACGGTGAACTTCTTTGGCGCGCTTATCTGGATGGGGTTTTACAATACGCTTCAACTCCTGTTTATCATGCTCTCTCATTTTATTTGATTCTTGAGGAAAGATTGTTACGCATCTCCTTATTGGATGGTAATGTTGAAGTCATTTTACAATCCCCGAATATTCTCCCCGCTGGAAAATGCGCTCCGTTGGTAATTGTTCAACCTGCGCCTGATACTAAAACTCATCGTGAGACCGCCAGGTTGATTTGGGGATTAAATGGGCGTATATTGTGTTATTCGATTGAAAATGGTGAAGGCAAATCCGAGTTTTTAGAACATTCGGCCGGAGATTCTTTGCGAACCCCAGTTGCTATTAATCCAAATCGTATCCTGTTTACTTCTGGTAAAGGAACGATTTATGAACTAACACTTAAAGAAAATGAGATAAACGAAATTGAAGTGGGAGATTATTCGCTTTCTGTTCCTTGTGTATTAGATGAACTTGTCTATTTTCATGGTGTAACAAATTCAGCAGACAGATTGATTTTTAATTTTAACCCTAAAAATGGGGAAATTAGAATGGCAAAACTCTTAGACGATTCGCTGTCCGATGTTACGGACTTTGAAAATTCTTTGTGGTACCCACCTGTTGGTTTGGGAAATTACGCAATTCTCTCTGATTTCTATCATTCCACCTTGATTCGTTGGATGGGAATCAAAGCCCAATCAGCAAGATTGGGAACTTATCGATTCATCGCCCATCAGTCAGTGGTTGTTGGACAGCGAATATTTTCTCTATCAGAATCTGGACTCTATCGATTGGATTTACCAAGCGGGGCAAATTCAGTGATGAGTTTGACCCGCAAACCTGACGATAAACCAGTACCTATCGCATCTCCGGCGGTATATGCTAATAAATTGTTGGTTTGGTGTGAGGATAGATTAATATGCCAGAGTATTTCCTAATCAGCTATGCAAGGAGGGAAAATCAATGTGTAAACAAATGACCTGTCTTATTCTTAATCTATGCCTTATGTTGGTGATGATTTTCCCAGTCTGGGGAAATCACGCAATCATCGCTTACGATGTTTCAGGAAGTATGCATCGATTAAGAAATGGGTCGGGCTACAAAGTTTTTATGAAGGAGGAAGATTTTGATCGATTAAATAAATATATCCTCCATTTGCTTTTTTCTGGGCCGTCCGGAAACATTCTACCGAATGATGCTCAAATTTCAAGTAGACTAGAATCTAAACCGCTTTATACGCCATCTGACCACATATCGTTATTCACATTCCATTCATCCCAGAATGACATTTTAAGAATGCAAACCGGTGTATCTCAAACTTATCTTGAAAAGCAATTACCTAACCTTTGGGGACAAAATCCGTTCAAAGGGTTAGAAAGTTTCGTATCCAGAGCTGAAATTCACATATACGAACTCGCAGAGCAGTTTTATCAATCCAAGAGTTTAGCAGAAATCACCCACTGGATTATGGTTTCTGATTACGATGAGGACATTTCCACAAAATATGAGAAGAATCCCAGTGAAATGAAAAAACTTGCCAGCTTGGAAGCAAAATACGAAATGGGTGAAGTATATCATCTATTAGTCAATCGACACGTAGAAGTTAAGGTTTATCAGGTGGTTCCAAAGGGCACGCCGGCACCGCCGCTGCCAGTAAAGAGAGGACCAAAAGCTGGAGGGAACCCACCTTTTCAGAACTTTTTCATTGCATCTCACAAATCACCGAATCAACCGCTACGGGAAATAGAGTTTTCTAAATCCGGTAAATGGGTAAAAAGTGAACCACTCATCGTCAAATCACGCGATAATCTCTTGAACTCTTTTCAGCCTCAAGATTTAACGATGCTGATTGCCAGTTCCGGTAGAAAAATTCCAAAGTGGAGTCACAATCTCCAACCTGAGCGACCACTGCCTCAAGGTTTCCAAATCAGATTGCCTGATAGTAAAGAATTAAGAAATGCAAAGAATCGTCCCGAGTTTTTGTTAGGTTATAATTGTGAGGGACAAAACTATAACATCCCAATCAACCAACCTTTGAGGTTTTCGGCGCCCCGGAGCAATACTGCTGCAGCCATATTTGGAGTATTACTTGGCCTTTTGGTCTTGGGTAGTGCAGGATTTGCTGGCTATACTCTGATGAAAAGAATGAAAGGTCCAAAAAATATATCTTTTACGATAGAAATGACAGATGGGATGTTCAATAAACGCGAGGATTTTACTCTGCCGGAGGGACAAAGGTTGGGCTTTAGCGACGATAAAGTCAATTATTATTGTAATTTCGATGTAGGGTGTTCGGACAGTTTTTTGATAAATGAAAAAGGAACACTCATTTTGCAAACGCCAACGAATCCTCAAAAACTGCTTGAAAACGATACATTTTCGGTTTTCAATCAGGGCGGCGATAGAGTTGAAATAAAAATCAGTCCCGCAAATGTTTCGCAAACATCAGAGACGACAGACCCATTATCTTCTACCGCTTCCTCTGCATTGACAGGAGAAAATGACCCGTTGAATCAAATTTAAGGAGTATAACCATGTGCAGACGAATTTTCATAGTCATCTTCGTATGTCTGTGTTTTACCACTTTAGTAAAAGGACAAATTCCCCTTCCCGAGCAGACAGGGCAAATCACCGGGTATGTTTATGATTCTGAGACGCTTGAACCATTGGAAGCAACCAGCGTGATGCTTTTGGAGACAATGGAGGTGGTCTATACAACTGCTGACGGCGCGTTCATTTTTGAAAAGGTGGAGCCGGGGGAATATACGGTCGTGGCGGAGGCGGAGAACTACCGTGAAGAGGAACAAATAGCTAATGTCACAGCGGGACAAACAGTTGAACTGGAATTTTATCTACAACTTCAATTAAGTTTCTTTCAGAAGATTCTCCGAATTTTAAAATCTCCGCCAATGCTTGAATTCTATCTCTACGCCGGAATATTTCTAATCATCTGGTTTTTTGCGGCAATATTGGTGAGGTTGTTGGATTCGACAAATCTCGACCTTAGCGCCAATTCGGCGTGGTTGACGATGATTGTTGTACATATTATCTTTGGAGTTGTTTTTATCATTCATTTATTAATGAGTTCTCTGCGCGACAAACCCTGGTACTATATACCAGCCTGGTTGTTGCCGTATTTCGCATTTATGATAGTGGACGTTGTCTTGATTGCGTTTCTCATCAAACAACGTCGCGATTTAACGCGGTGAATGGCAAGAGGGTAAAATGGCAAGAGGGCAAAGAGAAATTACCCTCTTACCACTTTGCCATCTTGCTCTTTAGCCACTTTGAAACAATTTTTTATGCAGAAGTGCGTAAGATAGAACCTAAAGGAGTGATATCGTGTTAAGACCAACCTTATTTTTGGGAATTGGCACCACCGGCGGCGATATATTAATGTATCTACGTCGTCTGATTTTTGAAGAATATGGGCGTCCGGGACTTCCTATCTTTCGCTATGTTATTATCGAAACTGACGACGGCGCAAGATGGGAAGACCCTGAATTGCCATCAAACGGTTCAGAGGATTTCGATAAAATAAATATCATCAATGCATCTATCACTAATACACAGGTTATTAAAGATAAACTTGACCCCGATAATTCCACCTATAATGAAAATCTGGTCCAATGGTTGGATCCAAATCTTTTGGATATCAAATCCAATCAATTTGTAGACGGAGCAGCTAACATTCGTATGGCAGGGCGTCTCTGTTTGTGGGAAAACTGGGGTAAAATTACCGGTAGGCTTAACGATTATCTTGATTCGATTATCGCCGAGGCGAATATCCAGCGAACTAACGGCATCTTGCGCGAATATTATAGTCGTAAACAAATTAGCATGACAACATCAGAGGGTGAAACACCGGATACTCCAGACAAAGTAAAAGCGAAACTGATTGAAAATCAAAATCGAAACATTTTTATTGTCGGTTCCCTTTGCGGTGGCACCTGTGGCGGGATGATGATTGACCTTGCCTACTGGTTGCGTTCACAACTCGGTTTGTGGAGTAAACTGCCTGACGATGATACATCTACATCCCAAATTTACGCCATATTCACGATACTCGACAGTAGACTAGCTAATGAAAAAGAAAACCAGATTTTTGCTGCAAACTGTTTCACTTCTCTTAAAGAGATTGATTTTTACAATCATCCCAGTTCTATTTATAATATGACCTACCCAAATGGCGAGAGCACTGGAGATAGAAACGATTCACCATTTGATTATTTGTTGCTTGTATCCCCCTCGGGAAAGACGCCTGCTATCCGTTTTGTAGATGAAAATGGACGAGTTGAATTAAAAGGGCTGAATCAGATGGTGTCTATGAATCTTTTCGCTGACGTTGTAGCGGGAAGTGGTGAAATGAAAGGCGCCATTCGCACTGATTGGCGTCAGCATGAACTGTATAACCGTCCTAAAGAAACCAATCAATTGACTCGTAGTTTGTCTACCTTCGGGGCTTCAGCGGTGTGGTATCCCAAATACCGTATTTCCGGCGCCGCAGCGGATTTAATCGGCTCGGAACACTGTCGGTTGTTGACAAGGGATGTCGTGGATAAAAACAGGTATGGGAATAAGGCTAAAAGCGAATGGGATAGAATTCTTAAAGAGAATATTGGGATTTTAACCCAACTTACCGATGCCAAGCCGCTCAAAAGTGAATTAGATGAGTTGGTTTCCCAAATCCGTTCTCAACTTATGCGATGTGAATCGTCCGACCAACTGAAAAATCAAATCCAAAATGCTCCGCTACAGGGGACGCCAATGGTTGATAGATTTGGTCCAAAGGGAGAATATTATAACACCATTAGACAACAAGTGCCGTTATGTGGAAAAACTCTACGGGATGCTGTCGATGAACTTCTTCAACAAGAAATTGATAATCTGGGTTTCTCAGGAGAAGTAAGTTTGGGCGACCTGACGTACTTTTTCGAGATGCTAGAGCAAACGATTGAAGCGGATGAAAAGCGTTGTCCTGAGAGGATGCCGAGTCTCAATGTCGATTCTATTAGTTTGAAGGGTTTAGAAATTGCCGAATCCAACCGTTGGACAAAAAGCATCGGACTGCAGAAACAAGCTATACTGCAACAAAAGGAACGTATTTGCGATGAATATGCTCGTCAAGTTAATCAAAACTTTATTGACCTCCGGAATTATTTCCTGAAATACGCGCTTCAGAACCTGCGTCGACACTTGGGAGTACGATTACAGCCTCAAGGCGCTGTACCTGATAATTATCGGACAGTAAAAGAAAGGTTAGATGGGATAATTAAGAAAATTCAACATTGCAGCGCTTTATTTAGGGATGATTATGAACATCTCATTGAGCCTCGCAAACAGATGAACGTTCGCATCATAGTCAAAAATGCTAATAACAGTTTGGAAGAGGATGTGCAGTCAGTAAAAAACGGCGTTGATGTTCTCGAGCAGACTGAGAAAACTCAGATTTACAATGAGGTTTTAGAACGTTCAGGACGCAGTATGTCGCTAACTGAATTCTTCCAACAAAATGAACAGGAGATGTTTTTGCGGATTAAGCAAGTCTATCAACGACACGCACTCAGGACAATCAGTCAATTTGATGTGGCTAAACAGGCGCGAGCAAAACTTGGTTCGGAACTGGTAGAACTGGCGCAACGTTCTAATCCCTATCAAAATTTTGACGCTCGTTATGTGCCTGCTAAGTTACAGAAACTCCCTAATCTCATCTGCGGAAGGGAAAGCCAGGTGCTTGATGAACTGAAAAGATATATGGTTCAGCATCGTCTGAATTTCGAGCGCATTAGTCCTTCACCGCTTGAACATCTGCTGATTTTCTATATGGAAGAAGCAGCTTTTGCCATAGATGACCTGGCTTCCGCAAAATCACTGGAGAAATGTTATCTAACTAGCAAGGCGCAATACGGACATCATACCCATCAAAATCCGGGCGTCTTTGACCCGTTGAAATTCTTCCGTAAACGAGAAATGGAACGCTGGGTGCGTGTGGGATTAGAATTGATTCCCGATGAAGTATTTAGACCTTCTAGGAACGGTCGTTTGTTTGAGTGGAAGAATTCGCGTGGGTTAAGGGATGCCGTGAATGTTGAAAACAAACGTGAAATAGCATTTTTAGCAGAGGAAAACCTTGACGGTTATGGAAAGTGTATTGCAGCAATCAAAAAAGCTCTGCGACATCACGGCAGAAGCGAAATTGTGCAACTGATAAACCAAACAGGCAAATACAGTCAAAATAGGGATTTTTACGATGAAATTCTCAAAGACCTATTCGGCGATGAAACACCTGAACTGTCTGAGGAAGAAAAAAATTCCGATGAAATAGAAGACTTGAAACATCCATTCCCTCAAATAACTCCGGCAATTGATGAAACTCACCACCCTCAATTCGCCGATTCATCTACTCCACTGGATGATTCTAGCACCAGTGAAGAGATTTTTGATGATAATGAAATAACCGAACAATCTGATGAAGCAACAGATGAAGATGCTTTATTCGAACACATAGAAGAGGAAGAACCTGTTTCGCCAATACCTGAATCCGATTCTCCAGAAGGTCTAAACTTTGAGGATGCTTCTTCTCCTTTAGATGAACCTGACACGACTAACATTGCAGAAGATTTTGTCCAACTTCAGAGAGTTGCAACGCCTAAAAAGACGAAGACCGAATTTGATGCTGAAAAGGTACAATCTTGGACAAAAGCTGCGATTTCCCTCATACCAGAAATCTTTCAAGGGATGGATGATGGGAATCCCGCTTTTGAATATGAGGGAAAGCTCTATTCAGTTCATCAACTATCGGAATCTGGTTCAGACGAGTTAAAACGAACTTACGTGGATTCGGTGCGCCAAGGATTTCAATTTTTAGGGTATGATGAGGTGAAATCGCGAATAGAAAATGCAGAGGATTATGAAAGCAATTCTAAGTTTTATGATGAATTACTTGGAGAAATCTGAGGAGGTTTAATGTCCACTGACAATAATACCAAATCCACCACGGAACGAACTGAGATAGACCCAGTTTTCAAGGAAGTAATGACATTCGACTTCGGGCAGTTGGGAATTCCCCTACAAACACAGGTCGAAGTCAGCAGACTTCCGCGCACTATGGACGTGCTTGTTATTTTAAAGCAAGCTGGAGCTCTGAAAAAAGTCAGGGAAGAAACGGCTTTCAATTATTTCCGCGTCTATAACCAAATCGAGTTTAAAGGAAAAGAGGATGCACTTACCCGTGCGGGCTATCACCTCATCTTGGGGCGCGCAAATCTTTATCTCGGCGGAGAAGATATTTCAGCTAAGGAGATGACGGTTACAATCGTCTCCGCTCGCAAGCCAATTAATGTGTTGCGCAACTGCCAGGACGATGTCAGATGGGAAGAAATAGGAATTGGGCATTACATCAGCATCGAGCACTTTTTACCCGTTCATTTGTTTGTGATTAATGAACTGCCGATGGAACCGAAATATTATCCACTTCTCCTGTTTGCATCTTCAAAAAAGAAGTTTCGTCAGTTTGTCGAAAAAATTGTCTCTGAGGACAATACGGTTTACATCTACTATGCCCATTTTGTGGACTATGAACTTACAGAGGAGGTGTTAGAAATGGCTGGAAAACAAAGTTCATATCAAAAGAACATGGAGCGCGTCACTCAAGATTTGCTGTCTATTGTTGGCAAAGACAAGCTACTCAAGATGATGACTCCTGAAGAACGGTTACATGGACTTCCCCCTGAAGAGCGGGTGCGTGGACTTACTCCTGAAGAACGGGTGCGAGGACTCTCGATGGAAGATATGGAAAAGCTTAAACAACTCATTCTGAATCAGTTTTAATCAAGATGTAAATCTCGACTAAAAAATTAGACCGAACTTACACAGGAGGTGTTGGAAATGGCTGGAAAATGGAGTTCATACCAAAAGAATATGGAGCGTGTTGCTCAAGATTTGTTGTCTATTGTTGGCAAAGACAAGCTACTCAAAATGATGACTCCTGAAGAACGGTTACGTGGACTTACTCCTGAAGAACGCTTGCGTGGACTTACTCCCGAAGAACGCTTGCAAGGACTTACTCCTGAAGAGCGGTTGTGTGGATTTACTCTCGAAGAACAGTTTTGTGGACTCGACCCCAAAATTCAAGAAAAGATTAAACAATTGATTCTGAATCAAGAAGAACAGAGTTAAAGAGATAGCCGTTCGTAGTAGCGCAATTGCGCCGGGTTGAGTGCGAAGCGTATCGAAACCATTGCGCACTTCACATTACGGCAATGAATTGCCTCACTAAGAACCAGAAATTTAGGTAAGTATATTTTGGGAAATTACCATGTTGAAAAAATCAACATCAATAGTTTGCCAACAATGCAAAATCGGATGGCCCATTCGAGATAGCGATACTTTTTGCGGCTACTGCGGCGCAAAGGTTGCCGATTACAACTTGAAAATTGTTGGCGGACCTGCGTATACTGATGAGATACATAATACTTCGTTACGGCTGAGTTTAAGTAACAAAGGGTCCGTGCCTGTGAAAATAAACAAAATTCAACCTAAGGCTCCCTGGTTGATGCTCGAAGAAACGGGACCTTGGGAAATCACAGTTGATAATTCACCCCGTGAGATTGGTATAACGATAGATTTGTCAAATCCGCTAACTCTAGCGCCGCGTGAACTTAAGGGCAGTATCGAAGTACAACCAGAAAACAGATTTCAAAAAAAGGATATCGTGGTGGAAATTTCTCCACCGCCCGTTTTTGGGTTTACCGAAGAGACGGTAAAATTTGAACGCTCCAAATCTGAACAAGAGGTATCCATTGAACTGAACATGCTCGTTCAAAAAAGTACTGTAATCTTCAATGACATCCAACCTGAAGATTCCTGCCAGAACTGGCTGCATATTTCACAACCGTCCGTATTGGGCAAAGAACTGAAAGCGGGAGATAAATCTGTACTAACCGCTCTCATTGATTTGCAGAAGATGCCAACCAAAGATGAAACGGAAGTAATCCTCTCTTTCAATCTTAAGGGACGCCAAAACAACGAACCCAAGTCATTTAAGCTCGTGCCTCTGCTTGCACCTGAACTGCAAATCAATGAAGCAATGGGAGACGGGCGAATTCAAATTACTGCCACGAAGGATAAAAAACAAGACTTCCAATTGCACCTACGAAACGCCGGCGGTGGTGAGATAGACTTGTCTAAACTTGATTACAAACCGCGTCCGAATTGGTTGAAATTATCGACTTCTCAGCAAGTGCTCAAAAAAGGCGAAGATGCGACTTTGATGATGAGTGTAGACGGTAACAGTGCACCTGAAGGGAAAGATTCATTTGAGTTAATCCATCCTGAACAAGACAAAATCTTTGACTTCCCCTTTTTTCTGGAAACTACGATACGAGCGCTTCCAGTGTATCCTCACTATCTCGCTGTAGATTTCGGAACGACAAATTCGTGTTGTGTGCACATCAATGAAAATCATGAACCGGAATCAATTATTTTAGATAAATATGCCGGAAGGGGAAGGTTCGCCAAGGATGATGTGATTCCCTCAACAATCTTTTATACGGGAGAGGATAACGGGGAGCTTAGGTACCTCGTTGGGAGTGAAGCGAATAATAGGCGATTGTTCGGAAGATATGCCGGCAATTACTTCCGTTCCATCAAGCGTTTGATAGGAAGTGACGAGTATTTTTACATTACCGTAGAAAATAAACGCATTCCTCTGAAACCTTATCAGATAGCCTCCGATATCATACTGCATCTCTTGGAGAGAACAGAAGAACAGTTAGAGCAAAAAATAACGCGTTGCGTTGTCGCTCATCCTACGATGTTTTCTCAACGAGAGGTTGATGAACTCCGTCGCATCTATACCGATGAACTTGGGATTAAAGATATCCTTATGCTTGACGAAGCGACGTCAGCATCGTTAGATTACATCTTTCAGCGCAACAAAAAGAACAAGGGAAAACTTGAAACTTATTACATTGTCGTCTACGATTTCGGCGGCGGAACGACGGATATTGCGCTACTTTTAGTCAATGCTAAAAAAGGTTCTCTTAAAATTGAGCCACTTGATGTCGGTGGTAGCAGAATGCTGGGTGGAGACGATATTACCGAACATCTCGTTAAATACATACTTAAAGAATATCAAGAACGACTCGAAGCTAAATGGCCGATGGTTTCAATTGATATCCCTTTTTGCACTATGACTGAGAGGTATGAATCATCCGGGGACAAAGATTTCGATGAAAAAACGCGTGAAAATAGTTATTTATATGAAGATGCTGAAAGGATAAAAATAGAATTAAGTAATAACATGACGGAAGTGGAGGAGGCTTTCAGGTTATGGGTTTCGATTGGCGGCGAATTGAAGGAAATAGAAGAAGAATTATCTGAAGCTCGCCATCTCACCATCCCATATTCACTCATCGAAGAATGGCTTTCACCTCGATTGGATGATATGTTGATCCAAATTGAAACCATGTTCAAGGATACGGAAGAACATCCCAAAGTCATTCTGTTGGCGGGACAATCATCTGCGATTCCATTGATAAAGCAGAAAATGAAGCAACGATTCCATGAAGTGCAGATAGTGTCAGCAGAAGATTTAAAGACATGTGTAGCGGCTGGAAGCAGCAGATATGGGCGTATTGTGGCTCATCAAACCGCAAACGGAGACGCTGAACCCATTGAGGTCGTTGAGTTTACAAGCAAAACGCATTCCGCTTATGGAATTGTGACCATAAATGAATTCTTTGAAGAGGAATTTCAAGCGGTTATTCCCAAAAGAGCCCGCATCCCAGATGAGAGCTTTGGAGTCTTCAAGATGCGATTGCGCAAGCAGGCTATAGTGCCGGTTTATGAAAACAGCGGCGTGAAAAACCTACTTGAAGGAAATGAAGAAATCCATCTCGTCGGCAGTTATATCTATGACTTTTCACAAGATGGGGTTCCTGAGGAGGAACTTAGAAAAGTCGAATTAGAGATGTCAATGGGACGGGATGAACAGATTGATGTCGTGGCGAATATCAATGGAAAGTCTTATAAATTTATTCGTCAGGAAAATAGGCTGTAAGAGAAAACCAATTTTCACGCATCACGTTTCACGTTTTACGCATCATGCGCACAAACTTCACCGAATCTTTTTACATCATAGACTTTTCAAGCAAACAATGGACGCTTGCAAAAGCTGTTTGGGATGAAACACCTTCAGTTTCTATTCTCCGCCAGATTGGCGCAGACATTGGATTTCAGAGACAAAAGGACGAAAGCGTGGAAGTTTTTTTTCAACCCGCGATTGAAGAATTAGACTGGCGGCTTCCGGATGTGATACGTCTAACCGACCTAACTGATGAATGGTACCGCATCACCGATGAAGTGGTTGCGCATCACCTGCTGGAAGCTGTTGTCCAAGAATTATCTTCTGAACTCATAGAGCAGCCTGGCGAGCTATACGTTGTAATTCCTTATCGCTGGCAGGCAATGAATCGACGGCATCTCCGTCAAATATTTGGGGCAAATCGAAAACTTAGGTCGGAATTCCGAATTCCGCATTCCGCATTCCGAATTCCGGAGGGCATCGTTCCGTTACAGTTTCGCGGATTTGTCAACGAAGGTATTGCCATGCTCAGTTATTGGCAAAACGAATTAGCGATTACTTTCCCTGGCAATTTCGATTTATTATGGCTGGATGGACGATTGCGCGACTTGAAGGTTTGGCATTATCATTGGTGCGAAACGTACATTGACATTAAATCAGTGAGTATTTTCGACGAATACGTATCCCAAGATTCAGGCGCGCTGGCAAGAGAAATTGAAACTGTTATTGCATCGAATATCTCAAACACTTCCCAAAAAGATTTTGTTATTCTTGGAACTGGCGATGCAGATGCGTTAACAACGTTGGCACAAACACTGACAGAGAAATTGTCTGTTACATTTTCGGATATTCAGAACAACCAGCAATCAATGGAAACATTGTTGCGCGGCGCTGTCTACTGGGTGAGGTCATTAACAGGAAGAGGAAATTTTGCCACAGGTTATCAGATTAATTATTACTGGGCGTTTGGCGTACAACTTGATTCGAACCGAATCTTAGAAATCATTCCCAAAGGCACTGCGTTGCCAGTGAGAAGACAACGCGCCTTGACCGTACAGGGGGAACTATCACCATTTTCCCTGAATTTGTATTGTTGCTTCGCCCCGTTGGTAAACAGCGGCTTACTGTTGGCTTCGCTCCGAATTGAGCCTGAACGGAAATTCATACAACGCGGACGTTTTGAAATACTTCTGGAAGTCGAATTGTTCAATGGCATGCGGGGAAAATTCTCCGCCCTCGTCGAGGCACAAGAAAAATGGCAGATGACATCTTTTCGCGTGCCTGTACTAATTGAATGAGGATCGAGACATGAGTATATATCAAAAAATGTGTGAAAATCGTTTGGCAATTTGGCTTAACTTTTTTCTACTATTAGCGGGCAATGTTTGTTTAGCTCAAGAAGGCCGCCCGCCCATTTCCCTTTACTACTACGAGTTTGAAGAACGCATCTTGATGTGTGTTTCTGGTGAGACTGACAAACAGAGCGTTCTCTTTTCGCTTGATGAAAATGGCGAGTTATACGGTATGGAACCGCGCCGACCTACTTATCAAGAAGAGACAATATTAGAGCTTGCTAATCTTGAGCTTCTTGCATTTCAAAGGATCTTGTTAGGATTAGGATATTTAGACCCAATATTAGAAGATTATGTAAAGGCACTTCAAGAAACAATCAATGTATTAAAGCAAGATGGTGATTGGGGGGATAAAACGTGGACTAAACTTTTTCAGTACATCCGCGATGAGACAAACAAACAAGAAACAGCGGATTTGCAACTGGGGATGAACCAAGCGCGTGTCTATCGGTTGGATACGATAGTGCAAAACAGAGAATATTCCAAAGAAAAGAAGTATCTGCAAAAATTGTTGCAGGATAGCAACGAAAAGAATGTAAAGGCAAAGTCTTTCCCAATGACTTTGGTGAAGGCTTATACTGATTTGATTAACGCCCCAACGCCTGCTGTCACATCTGCTCAAGATACTTCTTCAAGGCAACCTGACGCAACACCGCAAGAGGAAATACAGCCAGAGAGAAATGGCATTTCATTAGGATGGGTCGTTTTATTTATCATTGTATCGGTAATCTTTGGGATAACTGTCGCATTTTTGGAGAGACGCTTTGATTTGATAGCCAACCTTCGTAGGCGAAGGAATGGAGAAAAAGAACAAATAAAAGATATGGTTTGGGAAATACGAAGGGAGGTAGACAAAATTCAAGATAAAAAATCCCCGCTGTCTTCAGAACGTACTGATGAAGAGGAGGACATTTTATATCAGCTTAAACGAATAAAAGATGATGTAAAAAATATTAGTGACGCTGGAATTACTAAAGCTGCACAATCAGCAAATGTATTGGAAGAGATGCAGCAGCAGATGATAGACGTTGAGCGAAAGCTGTTCAAGCGCTTAGATGAAGTGACAGATGCGTTAAAAGAACATGATAAAAGTATAAAAGAACAGTTACTTGAAGCGCGGAAAGCGTTGGTAAACTGGTTACGAGGGGTGATGAGCTATATTTTTAAGGGTACAATTCTGAGTCGAGAAAAGGAGAATGTCTCTGCTGAAACCATTTCTGAGTATCACGAAATCCTTCAATCCCATCTGCAATCGCTTTATATTCGCAAATTGATGCAACTGGCAATTCCAGCGGATAAAACAACACCCAAATTTAACCATTTGTGGTTTTTCACTGAATATTGGAATCTGAATTATTCAAATAAACTTTCTGAATCCTTAGGGCAATTGCAAGAAGAGTTGATAAAAATTGAGCCAGAACTGGAATATTTACGCAAGCAAACTTGTCCGCAAATCATTGAATTTTCCGAAAAAAATACTTTGCAAGATTATCTCAAGTCTTATCAAGAAACGCGAAATCAGATAGAACAATTTGAATCGCCTCCGATTCCGATTGCTGAAGACAAACTTCCCAGATTGCAGAATACTGTTACTCGATTTATTGATAGGCTGGATGCGAACCAGATTGATGTTGAATACAAAATTGAAACGATGCTGTGGTTGGTCTCTCTCCAACAGCTTCCCATCTTTGAAAAATATGATATTTTTTATGACAAGTTCCACCACTTTTTAGGCAGTGAGCATTCGGAACTTGAATCGGGGACGATTCTACAGGTTAGAAGACGAGGATTTATGGATAGAACAACCGGGGAAATTGTTCGCAAAGCCCATGTGATTACGGCGGAGTAAAAAAGAAAGGAAAAGGTGAAATGGATATGGAGAATCAATTTAATGAAGTTGAAGGTAAAGTTACTGAAACCGAATCACTGGCTGACATCATGAAACAAATCAACTCGCTAAGTCAACGGCTCAGTCAGTTTTCTGATACTGTTAAGACGATAAACGATAAATTTGAAGCGTTTGATGATAAAATTACCAGGATGGATAACCAGTTCGCCAATAGAATCAGAGGTTTATCTTATGTTCTAAAGGAGATGCTACACGCGTGGAAGAAAGCCTCTGATGAGGAATTTGTTATCTCGCCAGAAGTAATAGACGCAGCCTTGCAGGGTAATGAACTCACTATCCCAGAGCACCCGGAAGATTCAATCGATCAAAAGTTTGATTATATATCCCAGGAACTGTCGAAGTTTTTTGAACGCTCGCCTGAAGAGTTGGATGTTTTTTCTGCTCAATTGCTGGTTGAATTTGATTTGATGCTTTACGATAAAAGCGCAAAGTACATAGAGCTCGACTCAAGTGACAGGGAAAAAGAAGGCAAAGAACTTCTGGAAGATTTATTAGATGAATACCGCCGGAATATTGAAGCACACGAAAAAAATAAGGGCGTTAATACTATTTTGACAGACCTGGAAAACAAGGTTATAAGATGGCAGAATTTATTAACTGGCAGTAAATCGACGAAAGGCTAAAAAGCACGTTCTGGTGCGCTTTTAAAAAAGTTCTGAGTGCAGAAGTCTTTGCTTCTGCATAAGCGTCAGCAGAGACTGACGCACTCCAAAATGCCACCAGGTGTATTATCGGATGTATGCGGGAGGAAAGTCCGATGAATCGGTTTTGGGTTGTTATCATCTTGTTTTTATTTTTGATTTTAGTAACTTCAGACGTTAATGCCGCTGGCGCTCTGAAATCCGTAAAAATCTATGAGGGCATTGACCAGAGAAGACCTCGGCAAACATCTCAAACTTTAGGACGGCGGTATGTATGGAACTTTGAGAACTTGAGCTATACTGTTTCGATGTCAATAGACATTGAGCATTATAACAGTTACACAAGCCGTAAGCGGACTGATTTTCCCTTGATGGTGCGGGAAGGAACGGACACATTACAAGATTTAATTCGTGAATTCCGTCGGGCGATGTCTTCGACCTGGGGAGAGGAGAGGCAGGTCAATTTTATGCTTGCCTTCGTTCAATCGCTTCCCTATACTTACGATAATGTCACCACAGGATATGATGAGTTCCGCAGATACGCCATCGAAACGCTTATTGAGGGCGGAGGCGATTGTGAAGGCACGAGCGTCCTTGCAGCGTCCATACTCAGCGGATTAGGATTTGAATTGGCGCTCATTTCGCCGCCTGGGCATATTGCAGTGGGCGTGAAAGGAAACTTTTCCGGCGTTCCTTTCCGCTACGGTAATAACAGATATTACTACTGCGAAACCACGGGAACTGGCTGGAAAGTAGGTCAACTGCCCCCATCCTACGCTTCCAAGAAAACTACGATTATACCCATAAGCGCTCAGACCGTCCAAC
>JACKQG010004076.1_pt1 | contig 17215 bp, 16 predicted proteins | sample 8237621 | NCBI WGS metagenome assembly JACKQG01 (sample SAMN15677084, study PRJNA649215) | marine metagenome | biome: marine; feature: Black Sea; material: saline water; isolation source: suspended particulate matter (SPM) from the Black Sea western gyre | collected 2013-06-09/2013-06-10 | depth...
TGCTTCTTGCATGGCTTCACCGCGCAAGCGAACCAAACGCAACCCGTCGGCAAAACTAAGTGCGCCCGACGCGGCCAATGCCGTGTATTCGCCCAGCGAAAGGCCAGCGGCCATGACTGGTTCGATGCTGCAGACGACTTCCTCGAAAGCCGCTAGCGCAGCCAAGGAGCAAACGTAAATCGCAGGCTGGGCGACGTCGGTTCGAGTCAGTTCTTCGTTTGGGCCACCGAAGCAAATTTGCGACAGCGGCATGCCGAGGACTTCATCCGCAGTGCGGAAGAGGTCGGCCGCGGCAGGGCTTTGCTTCACAAAGTCTGCCCCCATGCCCACTTCCTGGGCACCTTGTCCTGGTAACAACAATCCTAGTTTCATCGTTTTTACTCGCTGCGGGATTACCAACGAATGCGCGCCGCACCCCAAGTGAGGCCAGCGCCGAATGCGGCGAGGAGCTGCAATTTATTGGACTCAAGCAATCCTTTTTCCCAAGCTTCGCCGAGGCAAATTGGAACCGTGCCAGCAGACGTATTGCCGAAGCGCTGAATGTTGATGTAAACCTTTTCTTTAGGAATGTTCAGCTTGCCAGTTGCCGTTTCTAGAATTCGGCGGTTCATTTGGTGTGGGAATACCCACCCTAGTTCCTCTAGCTTCTGCCCTTCCATTGCCCAGGCCATCAACTCGGTCATCCGCGAAACTGCAAAGCGGTAAACCTCACGCCCTTTCATGCGAATCATGTGAGTTCCTTCCGCAATAATCTCTGGGGTGACAGGTTCTTTGGCTCCGCCCTTAGGACGAATGATGTAGTGGTATCCACTGCCATCTGCGCCCAAAGTCATGTCCTCTATCAAGCCTTGCTGGCAAGTGTCGTGCGGTTGGAGCAAAGCTGCACCACCGCCGTCGGCGAAGATGACCACTGAATTGCGATCATTCAGATCCAAAAGCCGAGAAAGGCCCTCTCCGCCCAAAACCAACACGTTTTTATGCATGCCAGTTGCAATGAATTGGCTGCCCACTGACATGGAATAAAGAAAGCCCGTGCAGGCGGCGTTGAGGTCAAATGCCCAAGCGTTTTTGCAACCGAGCCGATCTTGAACGATGCAGGCGGTAGCAGGACATGCCAAATAATCTCCCGAAATGGTGCCGCAAACGATGAGGTCAACTTCTTCCGGCTTCACTCCCGCACGCTCCAAAGCCAGTTTTCCGGCTTCAACGAAAATATCGGAGGTCGTTTGGCCCTCTGCCAACCAACGACGTTCCACGATTCCGGTGCGCTGCCGAATCCATTCGTCACTGGTTTCAATGTGCTGCGAAAACCAGTCATTATCTCTGACCAGTTCGGGCACATAATGGCCAAGACTGGCAATGCCGACAGGAATGTTGGATGTCATGAGCTGTGAGACCTAGGCGCCTTCAGGAGCAATTTGAGAAGCATTAAAGGCTGCCACGTTTTCAGTAATGTGATGATTGACGCCCTTTTCAACGTCGGCGCGTGCCGAACGCAATGCAGGCAATACTGCTGACGCCTTCGAGCGCCCATGACCGATTAGCACGATGCCCTTCACACCCATCAAAAGTGCTCCACCGACTTCAGCGTAATCGGCCGCTCCAAAAAGTGAGCGCAGCGATCCCTTTACCTCTTCCGAAGCGTCGTCGGAAATGGCGGCGGCCTTACCGGCGAGGTATTCGGCAAAACCTTCGATTACCTTCAGGATCATATTGCCAGCGTAGCCGTCGGCAACGATCACGTCGGCCTCACCGAAAAACAGATGGTTGCCCTCGATATTGCCTACGAAGTTCAGCGGTGCCTCGGTCAGATGGGCATACGCCTCTTTGATTACTGGGCTTCCTTTGCTGGCCTCACCGCCGATATTCATCAGCGCGATGCGAGGCTCAGCAATGCCAAGTATGTCCCGAGCGTAGGCATCACCCATGATGCCGTACTGAAGCAAGTGCAGTGATTTTGGAGTCGGGTTGGCGCCGGCGTCTAAGAGCACAAAGCGACCGACACTACCCCTAAGTACCACCGAAATGCCTGGCCGACGAATGCCCGGAAGCATGCCTAGCCCCATGGTCGCGGCAGCCACGGTTGCCCCAGTATTACCGAAAGCGATCAAACCATCCGCAAGCCCGTCACGAACGGCGCCCACACAGAGCAAGATCGAAGCCTTCGGCTTGGCACGCAATGCTTGGATCGGCTTTTCGTGGCCGGCAATTACCTGATCGGTGTGCAAGATTTGAGGGAGTTGGGAGACCCCTTCTGCCTTCAAAGCCTGCTTGATTCCATCCTCTGGTCCTACCACGAGCAGTTCCTCGGGTTGGAACTCCTGAGTAAGCAACGCCTGGGCCACGCCCCGTAGGACCTCAGCGGGAGCGTAATCTCCGCCGAGGGCATCCACAGCAATTCTCATACGATTGCCGGTTTAAAACTCGTCCTTTTGGATGACTTCACGGCCAGCGTAATGGCCGCAGTTTTCACAAACTGTGTGTGCCAAGCCACTTGTGCCACAGCGGGCGCATTCGCGTAGGTTGGCGGCCGCAGGCTTGCGGACACCTGCCCGGACCTTGTTGGAGCGGGACTTAGAGAGTCTTCTTTTTGGTACTGCCATCGTTTTGGCCCGGGAAACCGGGACGCGTGCTAGCCGTGTTACTGCTTTTTAAGGTCAGCGCGACGGAAAGGGTCGGGTATTTTCGCAGTTTTTTCGGCCGGGTCAAGCATTGCTAGCTAAGGATGAGGCAAAAGCTTGAACACTTTGCTCCAAGTCAGCTCCATTTGAGCCTTTACCTTGGGCAAAATCAGGCCTTCCGCCACCCCCGCCACGCAAATGTTTGCCCAATTCTTTGGCCAAATTACCGGCATGGGCGCCGCTGTCTTTGCTGCACAGGAACAAAAATGGGACGTTTTTGCTGTTCCCACCAGTGAACAAGACAATCTTCGGTAGCTTACCCACATTGCGCAACGAGTCACTTATGCCTCGCAACGCGTTAGCATCCAGGTCGGAAAAATGCTTCCAAGCAAAATCCTCTAGGCCGGCCCATTCGGCGGCTAGTTCCTGAGAACTAGGCAAAGCAACTTGTTTTGCCTGTTGGGCTTCCTTGAGCTGGATCTTCAAAGCTTGCACCCGTTCGAGCAGACGATCTTCGGGTGACTTCAACTCGGCCTCTAAGGACAAAACCATGTCCTGAGTTTGACGCGTTACCTGATCAGCCACTAAGCCGGCGACAGCCTCAATGCGGCGAACTCCAGCAGCTAAAGCCCGATCACTGAGGAGGATGAAATTGCCTATGGCGCCTATGTTGTGCACGTGGGTTCCCCCGCACAACTCAGCGGAAAACTCGGGCACCGTGACTACGCGAACGTCGTCACCATACTTTTCTCCGAACAAGGCAGTTACTCCACTTTGTTTGGCTGCATCGAGGCTGGTGTGCTTGATGTCAACCGAGGCGGCACGCAGCACTTGTAGGCGTACTAAATCTTCGATCTGACGGAGTTGCTGCTTGGTTGGAGCTTCTGGGTGGGTGTAGTCAAAGCGCAACCTTTGCGGCGAAACTTGTGACCCAGCTTGATTCACGTGTGTACCCAACACCTGCTTTAAAGCAGCATGCATCAAGTGGGTTGCGGTATGGTGTCGTTCGGTGCTTCGACGTGCGTCGGCATTGACCTCGGCAACACAGGGCATGCCGACGGTGAAGTCCTGCTTTGCAGTTCCATGGTGAAGCGAATAGCCATCTTCAGCACTTGTGGTTTGCACATCAAACAAAGTGCTTGCCTCGGGCGAGTTCAGTTGGCCGCAATCACCAACCTGTCCGCCACCTTCGGCGTAAAACGAAGTCTGCTGGAGGATTGCTGCACCCTTTTGCCCAGCCGCCAATTTTTCAACCAATTCGCCCTCAAAAGTTAAAGCGACTACTTTAGTGAGTAAGCTGTCTTTGGAATAGCCCTGGAAATCGGTAGGCGGAACTTTGGCGCTAGCTAATCTTGAGGCCAATGATTCGGTGAACACATCACCAGAAATTTCGGTACTGGCTCGTGCGCGATCGCGTTGGCTTTCCATAGCGGTTTGGAATTCGGCTTGGTCCAATTCATAGCCATGATCCCGCGCCACTACTTCGGTTATGTCTACCGGGAAACCGAAGGTGTCATGCAATTCAAAAGCAAGCGAGCCAGGGAATACTCCCTCACTTTGGCCTTCCTGCTGCAACTTATCCAAATGCAGTTCCAAGCGCTCAATGCCGCGACGATAGACATCTCGGAAACGCTCTTCTTCAGCGTGGCAAAGTGCTTGAATGGTGCTTTGTTGCTCGATTAGCTGTGGGTAAGCCGCAACCATGCTCTGTTGGATGGGCTGCAGTAGCTCAGCCAAAAACGGCTGCTTGTAACCCAAGTCAATGCCATCGCGCACCGCACGTCGCAAAATTTTGCGTACCACGTAGCCACGGCCCTCTCGGCCCGGAGTGGCGCCGTCAGCGATGCAAAAGAAAACTGCTCTGGCATGGTCGGCAATGCGACGCATACGGACGTCGTTGGCTGAGTCGGCACCGTAAGTTAGGCCACTGCCACTTTGCAACGCTTCTAATACAGGCGAAAAAATGTCCGTCTCAAAGTTATTCGGAACATCTTGGGCGACGGCGGCAATGCGCTCCAATCCTAAGCCGACGTCTATGTTTTTCTGCGGCAGTGGCTGCAATACTCCGCCGTCTTTGCGATCAAATTGAGTGAACACAAAGTTGCCAACTTCCAAGAACCGATCCGGCAAATCCTCTAGGCCGATTGGATCCGGCAAGGCTCCGCCAGGTTCCAAGTCGTAGTAAATCTCAGAGCAGGGGCCACATACGCCATTCGGTCCCTTGGACGGTGCGGATGACGGCCAAAAGTTTTCCTTTTCACCAAAGCGGTAAATCCGCTCCTCCGGCATACCGACTGCATCCTTCCAAATCTGAAACGCCTCGTCGTCATCCTGATAAACAGTGCAAACAAATCGTCCTGGGTCCCAGCCCAGAACCTCAGTGAAAAAATGCCACTCCCATGGAATCACCTCATTTTTGAAGTAATCCCCAAAGGAAAAATTTCCCAGCATTTCAAAAAAAGTGTGGTGGCGTGGAGTCAGCCCCACATTTTCCAAGTCAGGTACCCGCAAGCATTTTTGCGACGTCGTCGCACGCTTAATATCGCGTCCTTTTCCCAGGAATTCATCCTTAAATTGATTCATCCCCGCCCCAGTAAACAACAGCGTTGGGTCGTTACTAGGGACTAGGGAATCTGATGGCAAACGTGAGTGCCCCTTGCTTTCAAAAAAAGCTAGGTAAGCCTCACGGATCTGGGATCCAGTGCGAGGGTGACTCATGGCAGAACGGGGCCCGTCGGCCTCCTGAAGGGTCGGACGCTACTTGCTCCCCGCTTTTGCGGCTACCTTCTTCTTGGTGGTTTTACTCTTCTTGACTGCTTGTACTGGTTCTTCAGCAACCTTGTCGGCTACCTTTTCAGCAACTTTGTCCGCTACCACTTCCTTTTTCACCGGCTGCATCGCGACTTCAATTAGGGCAGCAATTTCTTGGCATAGATCCGGGTTTTCGATCAACAGCGTCCGAGCCGCTTCGCGACCTTGGCCGAGGCGGATATCGCCTTTTTCTGGATGCGCAAAACTGAACCAAGCGCCAGATTTAATGACAAAGCCATATTGCAAGCCCATATCAATGATGTCACCCTCATAGCTAATGCCAGATCCATAAAGGATGTCAAATTCAGAGCGACGGAATGGCGGCGCAACTTTATTTTTCACCACCGTGCACTTGGTGCGGTTGCCGACCATTTCATCGCCGTTCTTCAAGGCACCAATGCGACGTACATCCATGCGAATGGAGCTGTAGAACTTCAACGCGCGACCACCCGGGGTTACTTCGGGGTTACCGAACATCACGCCAATCTTTTCGCGTAACTGGTTGATGAAAATGACGACACACTGAGTTTTGCCAATGGCGGTGGTCAAACGCCGCAAAGCTTGCGACATCATCCGTGCCTGCACCCCAACAAAGGTGTCGCCGATTTCGCCCTTGAGCTCGGCATTCGGAACCAATGCCGCGACCGAGTCAATGACCACGACGTCAACCGCATTCGACTTGACGAAACGCTCGCAAATATCCAAACCCTCTTCCCCAGAAGACGGCTGCGACAGCAAGAATTTGTCACCGCTCAGGTCTATGCCCAAATTGGTAGCATATTCTGGGTCAAAAGCATGCTCAGCGTCAATGAAGACACCGAAACCGCCTGCTTTTTGAGCCTGAGCCACCACCGACATGGCGAGGGTGGATTTACCACTAGATTCAGGGCCATAAAGCTCAATGACACGCCCGCGTGGCAAGCCTTTACCACCGAGCGCTTGGTCGAGCGAAAGTGAGCCGGTATGGATGCCCGTAATAGGGCCCATCTCGTTTACGCTCATGTCCATGACCGCTTCGTCGCCATGGGCTTTGGAAATTTCCGCCAAAGCAGCCTTGATGGCCTGTCCGCGGTTAAAGGATGGGGATGATGATTTTTTTCTGGTAGCCAAGGGAGTCTCCGTATTCCTATGGAGTTTAGGGTTTGAGGGCCGCCAATGGAACGCCCCAAAGCGAATTTCCCTCTACTCGGAAGACGGTTTGCCCCAATAAGGGTTACGCATCAAATTGAACAAAATCCCGCAATTGGGTGTAGCGCCTCTCTAAGTGGTCGCGAGCGGCATTTTCCAGGCCTTCCGTGGAAAAATGTTCCACCGTCATCGAAGCCGCCACCGTGCCAAAAGCCATCGCCCGACGTAAATTCGTCGGCGAAAATTCGCCCATTTCGGCCAAAGAGCCTAAAAATCCCCCCGCAAAGGAGTCACCGGCACCGGTTGGGTCAACCACGGCGTCGGTTGGGAAAGCGGGTAAGGCGAAGTGAAAACTGGGCGCAAACAAGAAGGCGCCATGCTCGCCCTTTTTAATGATGACCACTTCCGGGCCCATCTCCAGCAGCGCGTTGCCGGCCTGAATCAAATTAGATTTGCCGGTCAAAGTGCGTGCTTCGGCATCATTCAACACCAATCCGTCAAGCTGGCCGAGCAACTTCAACAAATTGTCACGTTGAATATCGATCCATAAATTCATCGTGTCTGCGAAAACTTTGCCTCCGTTCAATTGTTTCAGCATCTCCAATTGCGTATCCGGGCCCATATTCGCCAGGAAAACGTAGGGTGCGCCTTTGTATGAATCCGGAATTTTTGGGGGTTCGGCAAGCACATTCAATTCGGTGACCAACGTTTCGGCCTCGTTCATATCGCCTTGGTAGCGACCTGCCCAGCGGAAAGTTTGTTGGTCTTTGTAGACCTGAATACCGCTGCAATCGGCGCCGCGCCGCTTCAGGGTTTCAAGCGCCGCTTCTGGGAAATCGGCGCCGACGTTGCCGGCCAGCCGCACGTCGGTAAACAACGAGGCCGCCAATGAAAAGTAAATAGCCGAGCCACCCAAAACCTCTTCGCGACGTCCAAACGGGGTTTCAACGGTGTCTAGGCCAAAAGAACCAACTACAACTAAGCTCATTTTTCACTCGGGATCAAGTGGACCTCGCGCTTGCGCTGGCTGGACGTCACCCAAACCAATCCGCCGATCAGGCCAAAGCCAAGCTGGGTGGTCAAGCGGAAAAGGATGGAAACTGCGACGCCTAAAGTGAACGTCGAGCCGAACAATTCGAAGGAGGTACCGTAAAGCCACTCCCCTACTCCCCAGCCAGCTGGCGCCACCGGAATGGCGGAGATGGTTTGCACCACCGGGAAGATGACAAAATCGTCTGCGATGCGAATCTGCGCACCCAAAGCTTCACCGATGGCCCAAAACGAGAGTACGCCGCAAATTTGCAATGGGATGGACATGAAATAGGCAGTGGCCAGCCGCGGCAAACTATTGCGGTAGACCGACAGCGCGCCGTCGATTTTGGTCAAGGTATTGCCTCCGGGCAGCTTGCTTAGCCAGCGCTCAATGCCAAGAAACTCGCGCACGCGGCGGGATAGATAAGCGGCACCCCCCAGCAGAGTCGCGGCCAGAACCAGAAATACCCCTTTGCCAAGCACATTGGGATAGCGTGACTCTTCGGTAGCTTTAAATAGACCCCAACCCAACACGATGGCGGCTAAGGTCAGCAAAGCAATCAAACCAATGATGCGGTCGACGATGACCGAAAGCGCCGCCTTCCAGCGCTCGCTTTCTAAACCACGGGTAATCAAAGCCCCGCGAACGACGTCGCCGCCGGTGACTCCGGGCATGACGTTGTTGAAAAAGTAGCCGACGAAACAAAGACGAAGTGCATTGCTTAATGAGGTCTTAATGCCGGCGGCGAGCAGCAATACTCGCCAGCGCACGGCGGCTAATACCAGCAATACGCCCCATAGGGCTGTACCGATTAGGAACCAACCCATTCGAATGCCGCCGAGGATGGTAAGGAAGCCTGGCCGGATCTCCCACCCGGCGTCTAATGCAGCGTTGAGATCGGTGGCGCTCAGGCGTGCGTAAGGCTCGGCTTCGGGTATCGTAATATGGGCCGCGTATTCCTTAAATTCGAATTCCCAAGCCGTAGTCCGCCAGTCGCCATGCAACAGGCCAAAAACTTCAATGCGCGGAGTATCGTCCTTCGTCTCGGGGCCAAGCATGCGATCTTGCAACTCAACCTGCATCACCACATAAACCGCCAATAGGGCGGCTAATGCAATTTTCAATATCTTGATCCCGATTTGCTTCACAGACTCGCAGGCGTTTTGGGTAAGGCGTATGCGGCTAACATGTTGTACCTTTTTCGGCAATTCTCGGCGACCTCTGGGTCAGAATCTCGGCTGCCGACCTCAAGTAAATACAAAACATTGCGCAAAGCAAAGGCCAGGGCTCGCGGCGTATATTCTTCGGCCAAAGGTTTGCGCCCAAGCCGTCGGCCCACTCCGGTCATCGTGCGTACTGCGGCCAATGGGGTTGGCGGTTGCAAGGTGATTAAAGTTTCAAGGGCAGCTAGCCGTTTTTGATCGTTGCCGGTTTCATCTGCGGCAAGGAAGTCGGTGGCGGCACGGCCGTAACGGTCAGCGTCGGCGGGATCGGCGTGCGGCAGATTGATCCCGGTTTGCTCGATCCAGTGGCCGGCGAAGGACGACAAGATGGCCGCGGCTTGGATGCGCGCTTTGTTGTAGTCGTCGTGGAGCAGTTCGATGGCTAGCCAGGAGGTGGCCTCAATTACCATGCCTGCATCCTCGCGCGGTGCGGAGGCGATGGATTTGAGGATCGCGTGCTCCAGTTCCCGATGGTCGTGAATGGTGTAATGGCCAGGGCCGCCATTCACCGACGGTTTCGCGGCCAGGTATACGTCGGGGGAAACGGAAAGAAACGCGGGCGAGCGCGGCATCCAAGTGTTCGAGTTATGAATTGCTGCCAAATCCTCAATGCCACGCCGAGCAGGCGCGGTGCACGAGCCTAGCACGAGTGCCAGGATCGACAGGATGAGGGCAGGGTGGTTTGTGCGCCCGAACATGGTCAGGGCAGAGGATACGGGAATCTCGGAGCCGATTCGAGTCGGGAAGGCTTAAAAATCAGAAGCTTAGGCCGAATAGGTCAACAAAAAGAGTGGTGGAGGCGGGGGGAATCGAAATTCAGCCCATAAAGGTCGCCATTCTTCCAAACCAGAAGGCTTCGCATGCCTCGGCAGCGGTGTAGCTTGGTTTTCATACCTGGTGAGCAATGGTCAATCGTACTTGAACCAAAAACTGCGCTTGCGCCCGTGCTGCATTCGAAGAGTTGCCAAAAAGACCGTGTGGTCAGGCAGTTTTTCCCATTCGGTAATGGATGTTGCGAGTTCATCCAACTTGCGCAGGTAGCGCACACCGTGGGAATAGGCCTTGGAACGACCAGCCGCGAGGATGGATAACAACAAGGCGCGGTACATAATGCTGGCGCCGAGATGGTCCTGATGGGCTTGCAGGGCTTCTGCCAGAGAGCGAATCGAGGGGTAGTAGCCACCATCAATCTGATCGACTTTCTGCCGCACGTAGGCCGAGGCGGCTTGAAGCTCGCCAACATCCAATAGAAATTCGGCCGCACCGGATGAAAAAGTCGGGTTATTCAGAATGGCTTGAGTCGCTTCGGCAACAATCTTGGGTCGCTGGTTTTCGCCGATGACTTCAATCAAAGCGGCAAGATGGCCGACGCTCGGAGACTCGCGGAAGTGTCGTCCGGTGATAGTTTCTAGTTCGGGTTGATGACCCATCTGCCGATGAATTTGCAAGGCCAACTCGTCCATTTCACGGCGCATAAAAGATTCGTCAGCTGGGATTTTATTCAACCTGTTCAACGCCGATTCAGGGTCTCCGCTTTGGAAATAGACCTGAGCAATCTGCAAGGTTCGGCCGACGGGTAGGACATCCGGATGGTGTCGATCCGAATCCTCCCTTCCTGCGCACGTCTTACGCCAGTCTGCGTGGATCAATTCGTCGAACAAGGGAGCGTCTTTCAGTTGTTTGGCTAAATTGCTGGCATGAGAAAGGGCGTGGCGGGTTATGGAAGAATCAGTTTGAGATGCAGCTGTTTTTTGCAGTTTTTGAATCATCTCGCGGAGCACCGCTTCGGGGAGACAAGCCCCGGCGATCTCGATTACCGAGTCACGAATTCCAAAGTCATCTTCTTCTACCAACTTCAACATGTACTTGCCCACCCAAGGCTTATCGCTACAATCCTGAGCAAACGTGCGGAATAGTTGTTGAGCAGAATATCGGAAAACGTCACCAATATGGCCGCTGGAGTCGTCGGCGCAGTTAAAAACCGAATGGTCCGCTTGGTAAAAGCTCCCAACCAGTTTGACGCCTTCTTTAGCCTCGGTGACGCTGGCTTGGATGTCTAGGAGTAAGGACTCCAATTCGGCAGCAAAGGCGCTGCTCTCTCGCCAGTCCACAAACTTGCGCCGCCTCTTGAGTCCACTCAGCATTGCTTTGCAGCGTTTAAGGTTCTCTGCCGGAGTTGCGAGTAGGCGTTCTACCGTTTTCATGGCGGATTCATTACTTGCCGCGAGTTGAAGCAGGGAATCGGCGAGCTTGCTTGCACCGAGTTTTTCCAATTCGGATTTCTGAAGGTGGAAAGGCATGCTAAAAGATCGGATGGTTATAGCTTCCGCAACAGCCCCGGCGGCACTCGCCACTGATGGCCATCACCCGTGTCGATACTGACCGTCTTTTTGTTCAGTCGCACGATCCAGCCTTCGGTAGTCCTACCATCCGAGGAAGTGAAGCGAACTCGATCCCCAGCGGAAAACTCGGCCATCAAAACGGTGCTTTTTGCTTGGGAAAGGAGGTTTAGCCGCTCCACAATCAACCGATTGAGGAATCTCAAATCCTCCTCACCCAAGCCCTTAATGGCTTCAATGGCTGAAGGTCGGTCGGCAATGATGATGCGGTCAGGCTTCATGGCCAACCAATAATACATCCATTTGCACCCCCTTCTGGCTCTCGGCAGTCAGGTTGAGAGGGAATAAGTTGCAAAAATGGTGGAGGCGGCGGGAATCGAACCCGCGTCCTGTAAAGGCCCGATCAGAGCGTCTACGTGCGTAGTCTCAGGTCAATTCTCATTTCCAATCAGGCCCTGGGACCAGCGCGACCGAAAACCAGCTCATTGAATTTCGCGTTGTGACCCCGAGCCAGGTCCACGCAGCTAAGCCCGCGATCATTCACCCAAAAGCCCCAGCGGGCGAAGAACTCATGGGTGCGCTGCATTAAGCAGCTAGAGCGTAATTATTGTCGGCAGTTAATGCCTTGCGAAGGGTTTAACGAGGCCATCTCCGCAACCTCGGCACGCAACCAAAACCAGGAAAGCTTCCAGTCGAAACCGATCGCCCCCACTCTTTTGTTGAATCCCACTATATCATACCGACGTCGTCCGTTGCGCCATCTTGAGTCCGGCGGATCATTCCCCTACAAATCACCATGAGAATACTCACCATTCTTCTCTGTTTAGGCCTGGTCGGCGGATTTTTCGGCTGGCAATACAGGAACAGTTCCGCCAATAACAGCGCACTGGAGAGCATTTCGCAAAACGCCCAAGCGGTGCAGCTCGATGTCACTGGCATGACCTGAGGAGTTTCCTGTGTCCGCCGGGTGCGGAACACTCTTCTTGATCAGCCCAATGTCGGCGAGGTCGCGATCGATTTTGCCTCCAAGATTGCTTATATCATGCCGGCTGAAGGCGCCACCGTAGATACTGCGGCCGCCATCAAGGCATTGGAAGGAGAAAAATACGGCGCGACGGTGCGGGCCACGCCATAGCCAACTAGCCAACCAGGCACCTTGCTCCTCTGTCCAAGTTATGGGCAGCGCGCAGTATCGACCAGGACCAGGAATCGACATTCTTGGTCCTGGTTTGCGTTTACATATTCGGTGTGATGAACCCCATGGCCGACGCTTTCGCCGCGTTTAATGAGTTGCGATTTGCTATCTAGGCGCAATTCCAGTTCGCCATCCAAAACGACCACTGTTTCCAAGGTTCCGGCGCGGTTGGGTTGCATTTCGCCAGCGCTGGCGGCGCCCTTGAGAGTGTAGATGACAATCTCCAAGCCGCCGTGGAGCAAGGAATTGGGATAGCTTTCCCGATGCACACCGGACGGTAAATCCTGAAATAAGGTCGGTCCGGAACGATCATGCTCGACCAAATCAGAAATGGAAATGCCTAGAGCTTGGGCAATTTGGTAGGCAAGCTTGACCGTGGGGTTTTTGCTGCCGCGTTCAATTTCGGACAGCATTCCTTGAGAAACACCGCTTTTTTCGCTCAATGCGCGCAGGCTTAGTTCCTGGTTTTTCCGCAAATAGCGCAATTTTGAAGCGAGGTCGTCACTCATTTGTTCACTTTAGCAGTAAAATCAAGGTGTCAGTGGTAATAAATAGGCAAATATTCGCTATAGTGAATTCATGCCCCTCCGCCTCGCCATGTGGTCAGGCCCGCGAAATGTGTCCACTGCACTGATGCGCGCCTTTGATTCTCGTTCGGACTGTTTTGTCAGTGATGAACCACTTTATGGGTACTACCTATCCAAACATGGCCTGCCGCATCCTATTGCCGAACAAATCATGGCTTCCATGGCCACCGATTGGCAATCCATCACCCACCACTTGACCGGTCCCATCCCGCACGGCCGACAACTTTGGTACCAAAAGCACATGTCTCATCATTTGCTAGATGAGATCCCCCGCGATTGGCTATGCCAGCTGACAAACGTCTTCCTGGTGCGGGAACCGCGCGCCATGTTGGCGTCGTTATTACAGGTGCTGCCGGAGGTCGATATTGCCGACACCGGCCTGCCTCAACAGGTGGAATTGTTCCGCTGGGAAATGGAGCGCACCGGCAGGGTTCCGGTGGTAGTGGATTCGCGCGAATTATTGCTGAATCCTGGCGGGGTATTGAAGCAGCTTTGCGAGCGCGTCGGAATTACTTATGGGGATGAAATGCTGAGTTGGGAAGCGGGCGTGCGCCCCACCGACGGCTGCTGGGCGCCGTATTGGTATGGGGATACGCATAACTCGACCGGCTTCACTCCTTACCAGCCGAAGGAAGTCGAGGTACCGGCCGATTATGAAAGTCTGGCCCAGCAGTGTGAAACGCTTTATCAAGAATTAGCCGCGTTCCGTTTGTTGGCCAATGCCGACGGAACCGTGGTGGAAAGTATTTCGCATCCGCAAGCTTAAATCGTCAACCTACCCCAAAGCCTCCAGCCATCATGAAACAATCCTTCAACCCAAAAAACGCCGATTTGATCGTCAACATCAACGGTGAATTAGTTCACCGCAACGAAGCCAAGGTCAGCGTTTTTGATTCTTTAGTGCAAGGCGGCGATGGCTGCTGGGAAGGCCTGCGCGTATATCAAGGCCGCATCTTTAGATTGGAGCAACATTTGAATCGCCTTCGCCATTCCGCATTGGCGTTGAATATTGAAGGCATGCCGGATGCAATGGAGATTCGTCGGCAAATTCAACGGACCTTGGAAACCAATGAAATGCACGATAACGCGCATATTCGGCTGACCTTATCGCGTGGTGAAAAGATTACCTCAGGCATGGACCCGCGCTTGAATCAAAAGGGCCCGACGTTAATAGTATTGGCTGAGCACAAAGCGCCGGTTTATGAAAAAACTGGTTTGAAATTAATTACTAGTTCGGTGCGACGTTTTCCACCGGATTGCATGGATCCAAAAATCCATCACAACAATTTGATTCAGTCGATCATGGCGAAAATCGAAGCGAACGCGGCCGGGGCCGATGATGCGATGATGTTGGATACGCGTGGTTTTGTAGCCGAGACCAACGCCACTCATTTGTTCATGGTCGAAGACGGTGTGATCAAAACACCTCACACCCATGCTTGCCCAGAAGGGGTGACCCGGTCAACGGTTTTGGCTTTGTGCAAAGAGCATCAGCTCCCCCACCAAATCATCAACCTTTCCCAAGCCGAGTTCTACCGCGCCGACGAAGTGTTCTGCAGTGGCACAATGGGTGAACTAGCGTTCATCGGTGAGATTGATGGCCGCACCATCGGCAACGGTGAAATGGGACCATTGACCGCTCGTTTAAGCGAAATGTACGGTGAATTGACTCGCAATCAAAGCGAAGAAATTTTGCCACGCTAGGCTAGTCGGCAGCAGGAGTTTTTTCTCCTCTGCCGACTTCATGCAAACCATTCCTCTCGCGCGTCTGGCTCTGGCATTAGCGCCGGTGCTGGTAGTCCTATTCATTCTCCAGCGCTGGCGATTGCAGCCAGGAAACGCTGTTTACGGTTTATTCCGCATGCTGGTGCAGCTGTTGCTGATCGGCTACGTTTTGGTTTACCTATTTGAAGGGCAATCGCCGTGGCCAGTGCTTGCGGTTTTACTGCTCATGGTGACAGCATCGAGTTGGATTGCCTTGCGTAGTCAGCAGTTACCCGTTCCCCAACTCCTACCAAAGGCGATGTTGGCCATAGGCGGTGGCGGTGGCATCGTATTGGTGACCGTGGTCTTCGGCGTGCTGGAATTGGAACCCTGGTTTGAACCGCGATACATGATTCCGCTCGCCGGCATGATCTTCGCGAATGCCATGAACAGCGTCAGTTTGGCGGGCGAACGATTAGGCGCTGAACTAAGCCGTGGCGAAAGCTATGAGGTCGCACGTTCCACTGCTTTTAGAGCAGCGTTGATCCCGATTACCAATTCACTATTTGCAGTGGGTTTGGTTTCGCTGCCGGGCATGATGACCGGGCAAATCCTTTCCGGCGTTTCGCCAATGATTGCCGCCCGCTACCAAATCATGGTGATGTGCATGATCTACGCCGCCGCAGGAATTTCAGCGGCCTTGTATCTCAAATGGATGACTCCGGTGGGTAACAGACCCAATGATCCGAACGAATTCGAGTTTCCCTAACTTAATAAAAGTGAACCACCATCATTACCGACGCCGCAACCCACGCAACTCCTTGCGTGAATCTCGATCCTTCAGTGCTTGACGCTTGTCATGCTGCTTACGACCGCGCGCCATCGCGATCTCCAACTTGGCGTGGCGACCCTTAAAGAACAACCGCAGCGGCACTACCGTCAGACCCTTCTCTTTCATTTTCTGAAACCACTTCACCGTCTCACGCTTGTGCGCCAGCAAACGCCGCGACCGCACCGGATCATGGTTGTATACATTGCCTTCGACGTACTCATCAATATGGCATTTTTCCAGCCACATCTGGCCATCGCGAATTTTGACGAAAGACTCAGCCAGGCTGACGTGGCCGTTGCGCAAGGTCTTGACCTCGGTGCCAACAAGCACAATGCCGACCTCGAGCGTATCGAGGATCTCGTAATCCCGCTTAGCCTTGCGATTAAACGCAATTTCACGGATGGGTCGTTCGGTTTCGGACATGTTTGGGCTTGCTTCCCGCGCCGGGGACGGTATCTTATTCGACCCGGGTGGGCCAAAATAGCCGAGGTGGCGGAATTGGCAGACGCGCAGGCTTCAGGTGCCTGTGTCCGAATAGGACGTGGGGGTTCGAATCCCCCTCTCGGCACCACTCAAAATCAGATCGGTTTAGGGCAGTAGCTCCAATTGGTAGAGCGGCTGATTCCAAATCAGCATGTTGGGGGTTCGAGTCCTCCCTGCCCTGCCACTGACCCCTGAAGGAAGCAACGAGGCACGACCCTCGGAAACGGAATGGCGTATCCAGGAATACCCGACGAAGCGTTGGCCGCGCTAGAACCGCCCAACCCCATCGATGTCGGTGTGCTGCGCACTGCCCTAAAGCCGCTGGCCGACCCGCCCGACGGCCCGCTAGGCGCTGTACTGGATTATGGCAAGCTGCTGCTGGCCGCCAATACCGTTACAAACCTTACCGGTGCCCGTGATTGGACCACCCTGATCGAAGCCCATCTGATGGATTGCGTGATCGCGGCTCAATACGTGCCGCAAGATGCCCGCACTATCGCCGACTGGGGTTCGGGTGGCGGTTTGCCGGGCCTGGTTTGGGCGTGTTTGTTCCCGGAAAAACGTATGTTGCTGTGCGAACGTCGCGGCAAACGGGCTGAATTTCTCGAAGACGCCGCATTCCGATTGGAACTTTTCAACGTCGAAGTTCTCTCCGGTCAGGCCGAAGAGTGTCTGCGCGAAGAAGGCCTACGCGAAGAGGGTTTGGTTGACGTGATCGTTGCCCGCGCCGTAGAAGCGCCGGAAAAGCTGTTCAAGAGATTGCGTCGCAATAAGGTGAAGTTTGGCGCATTATTGTTGATGGCCGGCCCGCGTTGGCAGCAAGATTGGGATGAGTTGCCGGATAACGTGCGCAAATCTTGGGCTTTGACCGCGCAACATGCGTACACCCTGCCCGGCGACCGCGGCAAGCGTTATCTTGTAGCGCTGAAGCCTGCATGAGCCCAGCTCGACGTCACGAAGTCCCTTTCCCACTGCGCCGCTTAGATCGACGCGCGGTCGACATTGTGCGGCGCTTAAATGAAGACGGATTTGAGGCCTATTTGGTTGGCGGATGCGTGCGCGATCATTTGCTGGGAATGACTCCCAAGGATTACGACATCGCGACCTCTGCCCGGCCTGGCCAAGTTCGTCGCCTATTCCGACGTTCGCGCATCATTGGCCGGCGCTTCAAAATCGTGCACGTTTATGCCGGCCGCGAAATTTACGAAGTTTCGACCTTCCGTCGGGTGCCCCAACAGGGCAAAGGGAAAATCACCGCC
>JACKQG010004077.1_pt1 | contig 17212 bp, 12 predicted proteins | sample 8237621 | NCBI WGS metagenome assembly JACKQG01 (sample SAMN15677084, study PRJNA649215) | marine metagenome | biome: marine; feature: Black Sea; material: saline water; isolation source: suspended particulate matter (SPM) from the Black Sea western gyre | collected 2013-06-09/2013-06-10 | depth...
TCAAAGGCTGTTTCCAAAACCGGAAGCGGCGATGTTTGGATGAGTTATGTTCTGGACAAGCAGGATAAAGGGGATGCTTTCAAATTAGCAAAATGAAGTCATCTTTACTAAATAAATCAAAGATTAAGGAAGAAACTTATAAACTTATGTACGTTATATATTAAAAAAGCAAAAGGTTATATTCCCCCTGCATAGCATATAAAAAATTTATTATCGCGTAGATAAAAAAATAACCTCCTGATAATGTAACTGCAATGATTTTGCGGATCAATATACAACTACACTAAAAGGAGGCTATTATGAGTAACCAAGAACTTATCAGACGCAAGCAGTATTGTCAAATTGTCAATGAGATCACCGGTTCGGATCAATACTTGGTTGTCGGCACCGATGTGGGCAAAGACAAGCATCATGCTTTCATGGGTACGGCAACCGGGAAATCTTTGTTCAGAAAACTGATCTTTGAAAACGACTTAGATGGTTTTTCTGGGCTACTGAAGACCGCCGAGGCGATCAAGTCTCAAAACAGCCTTTCCAAAATCGTCTATGGAGTGGAGCCGACCGGCAACTACCATAAGCCATTGGCCAGGCATTTAATTCGTTGCGCTTGTAACGTTGTTCTTGTTTCTGGTGTAGCGGTCAAAAGGAATCGGGAGCTTCTTAACGGGCGCTGGGATAAAAATGACACCAAATGTGCCGCCAATATTGCAGACCTGGTTTCCAGGAAAAGATGCCTTTACTATGATTGTCCGTCACCAAGCATCATCGAGCTTCGGTCGTTGCTGTCATTAAGAAGAAAGCTGAAAAGAGAAGAGCACGGTCTTAGAATGCGAATCAGAAATAATCTTTTGGCCCAGTATTTTCCCGAGCTCGACCGGTTTTACAACGCCTGTGAGAGTGAAAGTCTTGCAATCGTGCAGTGGATCTTGAATCCTGATACGATCTCAGCAATGGAATTCGGTGAATTCTTTCACATGGTGACCACAACACACCGCGGGATCGCCCAAACGCTCAGGTTGCGCAAAATCCATGGGCTGGCGACTAAATCTGTTGGTTGTCCTATGGGACCCGCAACTGAATTTGAAGCCGACCTTCTGGTTGAAAAGCTTAAGCAAGTGCGCCGGCAGGTTAAAAAAACCAATGATTTAATTGAAGATTTTTGTCTTGAATTTACTGAATATAGCTACTTGCTGACGATACCGGGCTTTGGCCCTTACATATCGGCTAGGGTGTTGGCTTCGATTGCCGATCCTTTTCGATTTGAAAACCGAAAACAGCTTGTCAAATTGGCCGGCTATGATTTGTGTGCAGAACGAAGCGGAAAGAAAAGCGCTGAAGCGATTCCGGTCATATCCAAAAAAGGCAACGGTGAGCTTCGTTATGCCTTGTACCAGGCAGCTAATGTAGCGGCCACAAGAGTCGATCTATTCAGAACATACTTTGCCAGACTTATTCGGGGAAGAGAACGTGAGCGTGGGATTAAAACAAAGATGCGCGTTAAGCTGGCTGTCAAGATGCTAGTAATTGGCTGGACGCTGATGAAAAAAAGAGAAGTATTTAATCCGGCATATCTGAACATAGAATAACAAATTTTACTATTTCGGCGAGAGAGCTCGTGCATGGACGTCGGGGCATCAAGACCCCTGGAGGGACAATTCTGGGCCTCTCACTGAACTTCCGACTCTGGATAAGGGATGATTGGCGTAGCCGTTCAAACGGCAAGGCCGGATAAACGTAACGATCAGAGGTAAGGTTCGCCTAGTGGGAGATTCGTCGAAAAATTATGTCAAAGAGCAAAGGAGAGCTGCGTCTTCAGGAGGTGTGCCTTTCCAAGTAACTGAATTCATTGTTGTTTTAAATTCGTCGGTTTTACGCTTGACAAGCGGATTATAGGATGTCCCGTAGAACACTAGTGGGAAAGGGCCTTGTAGAGCGTTTCGGCCGCGGTCGTGGGGTCAAATATATCCTCAGCCGCCGGTATTACAAAATGGTTGATGAAAAAGGCGCCTACACGCGCAAAAAAGGGCTGGATCGTGAAACAAACAAGGCCTTGCTCCTGAAACACATAAAGGAAAACAGGGATAGTGGCAGCAGGCTTAAGGAGCTTATGCAGGTACTTCCCGCCTTGTCGAAAGATCAGGTGCAAAAATTAGTTGCTGAACTTAAAAAAGAAGGGAAAATTTACAAGATCGGAGCTACGAAGGCAGCCCTATGGTATCCGGAAAATCCGGATTCTATTGCGCCATAAAAAAGAAATAGCGCAATCATGGCGCAATTAAATATGTATAACTGTTTGATATGTAATGAATTATATTGCGCCGCCTATTACAGTGATAATTGTTTTGATGCAATAGAAAACGTAACAGGGTAATAACTGGAGATAAACATGAAAAATTGACAGAACAGGGCGGCAGCAGCCTCGATATGGTGAACGAGAACCTGAAAGCGCTTAAAGGCTCCTCGAGCCGCTCCTCAAGCCCCCTTGGCGCGGCGTAGCTGTGTGTAGACGGCTTGGCACGGCGAAGCTATGCGTTGACGGCCAAGTATTTGCGGGGTGCTCCTCCACCAGCGCCACAGGTGCTATACCCGCAACTAAAGCCAGTTGGAGCGCAGCGGAAATCCCGCTGAAAGCGGGGCATCCAGCAACCAGAACTAACCATTGATTTTTTTAAACATTTCATTTAAGGTCAGGCATTAAATTTTCCGGCACGGCACGATCTAAACATCTTATCCAAGGTGCCCCATGGCTCTACATATAATGCAAGCCCTTCTTTGCTCAAAGAATGCGAAGAGGGGCTTTATTTTTTTGAGGCTCCCGGAAGTTCCCTGGATGCTGATACCGGATAAGCGGATAAAAGCTGGACAAGCGTGGTTAACAACACCCTGATATCGTATGATAATTTATACTAATCACTGATCAAGATTTGACCCCGCTCACACAACAATTTTTCATTTACAACCATGATAGTGATAGGTTAATATCAATAAAATGCGAAAAAAAGGAAATAAATCAAGTTTTTTGAGTCTTTTTTGCGGCTGTGGTGGATTCGATCTAGGTTTTATTCAAGCGGGTTTCAAAAGTGTTGGTGCTTTTGACATCGACCCTGTAGCAGTGGAAACGCACCGCCTAAACCTGGATTGTGGTGCGGTAGTACAAGATTTGCGGTCGGAGTGGGATTTTCTTTCGGCTTTGGGTGGAACGGACGTGGTAATCGCAGGCACTCCCTGCCAAGGCTTTTCAACAGCTGGAAAAAGGCGGTTTGATGACCCTCGAAATCACCTTCTCATAATTGCCGGTGAAATTGCACTTCGCATAAAACCGAAGATATTTATTGCTGAGAATGTACGTGGGGTTATTTCAGGTCAGCACAAACAATATTGGGAGCGCCTTGATGCTCTTTTTAGGTCAAATGGGTATAAAACCAGGGACCTTCTTTTAAACTCGGAACAGATCGGTCTAGCACAGACTAGAAAACGGATGGTTAAAGTCGCTTGGGCAACATTAAAAGAATGGAAGCCTATAGATTTTATGAAAACAGGAAGGGACCTAAAAGATGCGTTAGACAATATTGAGAATGCGCCAAATCACGAAATTAGGTTGTTACACCCTAAGTCCGAGTTAGCGGTGATTGCCAAGAAGATTAAGCCAGGACAAAAGCTTTCCAATGTTCGAGGTGGACCGCGTTCTGTCCACACTTGGGATATCCCTGAAGTCTACGGAGAAATAACAAATTCTGAGCGCCGGGTTTTAGAGATAGTCCTCAGGCTTCGTCGACGTTTGCGATTGCGCCCTATAGGTGACGCTGATCCCGTGTTAGCTTTAGATATAACTAAAGAAATGGGTCGCAGTTCAAGAAGAGAGATCGCCAGTCTGCTTCGGAAAGGCTATATCCGAAGGATGGAACATCGTTACGACCTTACTAATGCGTTTAATGGTAAATTCCGCAGACTGCGTTGGGATAAACCTTCACCTACCGTTGACACTAGATTCACGAACCCGCGCTATTTCCTCCATCCTGACGAAATTCGGGGATTTACTATTCGTGAAGCTGCACGCATACAGGGCTTCCCTGATTCGTTCTTATTCACAGGCAAAGAAAAGGATCAGTGCTGCCTTATCGGGAATGCTGTGCCTCCACCTCTTGGAAAATGGCTGGCAGAAAGCGTAAAGCGGCTTTTATAATAATAGCTTATGCTGAGGAATTAACAGCTATGCCCCATACGATTGCTGAAAAGATTAGAAAATGGTCTAGAGGTTATGAACCTCCCCGAGAGCTCGACCTTGATTTGGAGAAAGCATCCGATGATGAATTGGAGGCCGCTTTAGAAGTTGCAGATACGTACTATCCTTCTAAATATGAAAGATTAGAAAGCCAGATAGACTATTTGGCAATGAAACTTTACTCTGAATATGAGGTAACTAAATATCCCCCCTATCTTGAATTTCAATACCGCCTCCGTGATTGGCTGGATTCTGCCCCAAGCGAGGATGATCAGAAAATTCTTTTTGAACTCGTTCCACGACTCTTTTTCATAGGGAATAAGGAATATCTTTCCTTGTATCAATCAGCGCTCAATGGCCCTGTTGCCCGCTGGCTAATCTCTCAGCTTGCCCTGGACATTAACAAGAACGACGCACAAAGTAGGCTCCAGGAAGCGCTATCATCGACATGGTTTTGCCCAATTACGGACAGTATGCAAATTTCGAAGTTTTATCATGTAAATCAAATTGAGGGGGCTGATCTTCGACCTGATTGGCGGACACTCGATTCTTTTTGTGGGTCGCATGGTAAAATTGTAAAACACATGAAATCTCAATCGCCGCCCTTAGAACGAATAGTGCTTTTGGAAGATTTTGTGGCAACCGGTTCGCAAATGAAATCAGCTGTTGAGTTTGCAGTTAATCTTCCTGATGGCTGCCCTGTTCTCCTTTGTCCACTAGTAATCTGTCCGTCGGGCTATACGGTCGCTAAGCAGTTAGAAAAAGACTACGTAAACTTAAAGTTTGAGCCAGCGCTAATGCTTGACCAGTCGATTATTTTGCCTTCTAGTCAAATCCCGCATGAAGATTCGTTTATATCTCGACTTAGAGAAGTTATTCTTCGGACCTATTCACTTGTTGTGGGCTCAAACCCAAAACCCCTTTATGGCCCCTTTGGATTTGGTGAACCGGCTGAAGGGGGTGGCCTTTTGCTCATAATGTATACTAACTGTCCAGACAATACACTTCCGATGATTCATCATGCTTCGGACAGCCCATGGAATCCAATATTTCCAAGATCATCGAGGTTATAACAATGCCATTACGAACCAACCCTTTCCACCAGATTTATTTTACGGAGCTTATCAAGCCTGATGAGTTCACCAAGCTATTCAGCCCTTTTCTAATTAGTGACACGCTATCTCTTTTCCAACCAGGCAATATATTGCTTGAAGGAATTCAAGGATCAGGGAAGAGCATGCTTCTTGCACTTCTAAAACCAGAAATTCGTATTGCCTATAAAAAAGCGGGAAAGGAATTTCCTGTTCCAGCGGAGTTCAGTAGGTTTCTGAGTGGTGGAATTAATCTTATCAGATGTGGAGCCATCGATTTTGGACAAAGGATGTTATCTGGAGAATCAATAATTGATCAGCAAAGATTAGTAAGTTATTTTGGCGATTTCGTGAACTATTGGATTATTGATGATATTTTTGAGAGTTTAGCATGCCTTTCTACTCGTTTAGAAGGATATTTTGCAAAAGAATTTAACATCCAATATGGAGAAGATATTCTTGATTCATTCTCTAAGGACCTTGCTAGCCAGGAATGCTGGTTTGGATATTTTGAAAGAGTTGACAGCTTCCGGACGCTAAAACAAAGGATAAAGGATCGGATACAGCTTTATAGGCGTTTTCTTGAGGGACATATTGATAGCGTTACACCCGATATAGATCAGTCGACAACCGTCCCGGGTGAACCAATATCGCAAACTGCACGTGCACTTTGGAGATGCGGGATACTTCCAGAAGATATGCCTGCTTACGTTAGAATTGATCAATGTGAAGAAATGGTAAGGCTTGAGGCGAAAGCCCGAGAGCATGAGTTGCATTTTCAATTCAGAACGGTTGTGAATAAGATGCTTGGTAATAGAGACCCCAACATATCTTATAGATTAGGGGGGAGAAAATATGCGTTTCGTCAAATCGATGACATGAGGATGCATGGAACAACGGGGCCTATTGAAGATTTCAGGAACTATAAAACTATTAACCTGGACGAAATTATGCGGCGCCGTGAAAATACCGGGACATGGTTGTTCCCTAAGTTTGCTGAAGACGTTTTTCAGAAAAGACTTGAATGGGCAGGTTATGACATTCAAGATTCACAAAATGATCTAATTTCTTCAGTTTTAGATGGCAAACAGCTAACTGTGCGCGAAAAGATTAACCTATATATTGGTACAAACCGCAGGAAGGCAGTTGAAATTGAAAAAAACTGGTCTGATGAAGTGAAGGAATGCCTGATGAAGACTGCTGATAAGGATGTACTATCAGCAAAGCTCGGTGAGGCATGGGTTCGCCAGCAGGTTGAAAGAGAGAATCCAGCATTGCCAAGCAAGGATGATCTCCCATGGGAGTTGAAACGTAAAAGATGGTGGCGCAAAGAGAGAACATTTCTTGCCTCGCTTCAAATTGCGGCCAAGCGAGCTCAAAAACTGATATGGGCTCGGAAAAAGGATGTTATCGATCTTTCTGGCGGAAACATCCTGGTTTTCCTGAGCATGGCACAACATATCTGGGCAGGGTGGTTGAGGACACAGCCCAGGGATAGTAATTGGAACGAGAACTCGCTCCCATGTATTGAAAACCCCTATATTCAAAGCGAAGGGATCGAAGAGGCAAGTGATAGGTGGTACGATAAGATAAAAGAGGAGCCTGAAGGGGACTCACGTAGACGATTTGCCTCATTTCTTGGGCTTCTTTTTCGGAATGGTCTTCGATCAGACAAAAAAATGAGCTATCCGGGCCATAACGGAATATCGCTAGCGCTTGAAGACCTTGAGAGTGATCCTGAAGTTTACGAAAAATTACAAGATGCATGTGCATATGGCGTCATGTTGGACATGAAACACACGCCTAAAACAAAAACCCGGGGTGAGAGCCGAAAATGGTACTTACACCCAATATTTGCTCCGCATTTTCAAATACCGGCAATGCACACAAAAGAACCTATGTATGTTAACACAAAGAGAGTGCGGAGCTGGCTCATAAAGGCAAAAGTGCTAAGTTAGCCTTTGGGTAAAAATTCAGTAATATTTCTAATATAACAAAGAGATTGGAGCATGATACGAGGCGGATTCAGACCATGGGGGACCTTGGCTTGGTTATTGGCTAACCTTCCACCCTGCAAATGGGACTTATTAGGCTCAATCTCAACTGGTGATCGTTCATTGGCTACTTGGAGAGAGCTTCACGAAGCTAATCTTCTCCAAAAGACTTTAATGCTACAAATTGAAGATGTTGCTTCTGCATATTGGGGCGAAGAACCTATACGTAGACTTTTAGAAAGACGGAAGGAATACATTGAATGGGGAGGAGATAAGAAAAGTATTCGTGAATGCTACATCCTTGATAACTGGGACGAAATCAGGGCTGTTACTGACGAGTTCCTTTCGGTAAGCAAAAAGAATGTTATTATCGATATTTCAACTCTGCCTAAACGCTTCTTTTTTTCCATTATGCGGAGGTTGCTTGAAACGTCTACCTCGGATACAATAATCGCAACCTACACCCGACCCGAGAAATACGACACATCACGCCCATTAGCGATAGACCCTGAGCCCTGGAGAGCTTTGTCAGGCTTCCAAGAAGCGTATCCTGAGCCTAAGAGAAAAATGTTGATTGTTGGGTTGGGGTACGAACCTTTGGGGTTGCCCCAAATTCTAAAGGAGGGCAATTTTGCTGGTGAATCCATAAGGCTACTTTTTCCCTTCCCTGCCACACCGGCTGGATATCTGAGAAATTGGGAATTCGTGAGAAATCTGGACTCTGAAGTAGGGCCCTACCAACACGACCCGGTCCGGGTGAATGGCTATGACCTATCAGGTATTTTCGATTACATAAGGGCCATTACTGACCATGGAAGAGAATATGCCGTTTTTGCACCCTATGGAACAAAACCGATGTCTCTGGCAATGTGTCTTTATGCTATTTACAATACTGAAAAGGCGGCTGTGTATTACACACAACCCCTCTCATATAACCCGCGATATTCCACCGGAATTAAAATGGTCGACGGTATCCCTGAAACATATGCCTATTGTCTGCGTCTGAATAGACGGAATCTCTATACTTTGGATTAAGAACTACTGATATGAATTTACAACCACCTATCCAAAAAACAGTTAGTCAAGTCTGTAAAATACTTGACCAAAACTATCCAAACTCTAACCTTGGTAACAAAAGAAACCCTTTGGATGAATACCTTTATATTATTCTCTCGCTACGTACCCATGCACCGGGCTTTACCACTTCGTACAAAGTTTTTAAAAGCCGTTTTAGGTCATGGCGTGAGGCGGAACGTGCAAGTGTGGAAGAGATCGAAGAAGCCATAATATCTGGTGGATTGGCCTCTCAAAAGGCCAAAAGGATTAAAGTTGCCCTCCAACATATACGTAGAGAACTAGGAGAACTTTCCCTGCGCAGATTGAAATCAATGCCCCAAGAGCAGGTGGAAGCCTTTCTCACTGAACTCCCTGGAATCGGGCTAAAATCTGCTCGATGCATCATGATGTATTCCTTAGGGTTTCAGGTCCTACCTGTAGACACACATGTCGCTCGGATCTCTCGCCGCCTGGGTTGGGTTGATGCTTATTCATACCGCAAACTGCATGATGAGCTAGAACATATAATGCCTTCCTCTCTCCGATATTCATTTCATATATACTGCGTTCAGCATGGGAGGGCCGTCTGTAGGGGGCAATATCCTCGTTGTGATATATGCTGCCTGTCTAAATACTGTAACCAAGTAGGAGTCGGAAGAAAAGGGACTTTAAGGACATCCATAAATTAGAGGGACTTGAGGGCGCTGGTGAAAGAGTGGTATTGGAAAACTGTATGCGTTTAAAATTGTAATAAAACCAGGATGTATAAGGACTTCCATTATGTCAGGGTCCATGCTTTCTTACCGTCAAACAGATCCGGCAAGGCTTCTATTCGAAGTTGACCTCAAAAAACTCTTTCCTGCCCCTGCCCCAAAAGAAAGAGAACGGTTTGATGAAAACTGGAACGACTTTCTTGAGTCGGATCAGTGTAACAAAGAAATATTCGAGCTAAAAGGAAATCTTCTAAAATATCAATCCGAGCAGCTTATCCCTTCTAAATCAGATGATCGTCCTCCCCTCTTGCTTGTCTTGGGCAACCCCGCCAGCCATTCCGTCAAAGCAGGGATGTTTTTTGATTTGGAGAAAAATAAAAAAGAGCACCGCTTCTGGAAAAGTATTCTTGAAAATGCAGGCGTTCTTGAACTCAATCAATCAGATATTGGAAAGACGATTGAAGAATTAAACGAATCAAGAAAAAAGCAACTTTTAAATCTCAAATACAAATCTCCATTTCGGATCGGCCTGTGTGTTTTTATATCTATGCCAAGCGGTTCAAGCGGTAAATGGTCCGGGATAGCCGGTGTGCAGAAACTAATAGGCGCCAAAGCAATGCGGCGGCTTGAAAAGGAAGAACAAAAACGTGTGTTAGAATGTGCCAAAAAGTTCTTGCCGCCTAACGGCATCGCCGTTACATTTCAGAAAAACGCCTGGAACGGGTTAAAATCTGATGGAGACATCCCGTACAGTCTAAAGCCGGCCAATAAAGGAAATTTAAAAGGCTCTTTAAAAGGCATGCCAAACATTCCCTTGTTAGGTGTGCCTCCAACGCGTTTATCTGGCCCATGCTCCCGGGTCTTGCAACAGTTATTAAATGAGCAAGGGTATAACTAAAAAACCTTATCTACAAAAGGATATCTAAAATGGCTATTCCAGACTACCAGACGACTATGCTCCCTCTTCTAAGATTTGCGGGTGATAACCAAGAGCATCGTTTTAGGGATGCAGTGCAAACTCTCGCGGATGAATTTGATCTCACTGAGAAAGAGCGCAAAGAATTGTTGCCAAGCGGCCAACAGGCAATCTTCAATAATCGGGTAGGCTGGGCGCGATTGTATCTTGTAAAAGCTGGCCTCTTGGAAGCAACACGGCGGGGTTATTTCAAGATAACAGAACAGGGTCATAAAGCATTGACCCAGAAGCCAGAAAGAATTGATAAAAAATTCTTGATGCAAATCCCTGATTTCGTCAAGGCTTGGGAATCAATCAAAGGAAAAAGAAAACCCGAAAAAGCCGAATCAGTTCCATCCGAAACAACACCAGAGGAATCCTTAGAATCTGCTTATCAAGAGCTCCATGATGGATTAGCCTCTGAACTTTTACAAACGGTCAAACAATGCCCGCCTGAGTTTTTTGAGCGGCTGGTTGTCGATGTTTTAATCAAAATGGGCTATGGCGGCTCCAGAAAAGAAGCCGGCCAGGCAGTCGGTAAAACCAGCGATGGTGGCATTGATGGCATAATCAAAGAAGACAAATTAGGTCTCGACATCATCTACATTCAGGCCAAACGCTGGGAAGGCACTGTAGGCAGGCCAGATGTTCAGAAATTTGCGGGAGCCCTGCAAGGCCAGCGTGCCCGTAAAGGAATATTCATAACAACCTCCAATTTCACAAAGGATGCTCTTAATTACGTTGAAAACATCGAAACAAAAATCATCCTAATCGACGGCCAGCGCTTGGCGGAGCTGATGATCGCCTACAATGTCGGTGCCAATACAACCGCCATATACGAAGTCAAAAAAATGGATTCCGATTATTTCATCGATGAATAAATTAGGCAGATATAGTCTATGGGAGGAGGAATCTTTTTAACAAAGAATCACGAGGCTCTGGTTGAATTAACGGAATAAAAATATGATTTTAGAAGAATGGGCAAAGTCAGTCGAGTCTCATAGAATTATAGAACTCAGAAACTACGATTTTCTACTTCCGTTCATATGTTATAAGTGTGGAAGCTGCTGTCGAAAATATACACCACAAATATATGCCGACAACATACCTTTAATTTCAGAATTTTTAGACATATCAGAAAATGAATTAATAAAAAGCCATGAAGCAAGCTATTTTTCAGAACCTCAAAATGACTGTCCATTCCTCACAGAAAATAATTTGTGCTCTATTTATCCTTTTAGGCCCTCAAATTGCAGATTATATCCTTTAAAGACAGATCTACATGCTGCTGATGTACATTGTCCTGGATATAGTGAGATTAGGTGTATTTGGGAAGAGTTTGCAAAAAGAAGAAAATATTTTGCCCTTATTGATCCCAATGTCAATAAAGGTGCTGTTATTAGAAAAGCCTCTAAGAAGGAGTGGCCCAAGCTCTTGAAAACCTTTTTCAGATGTAACCCATCACCGCAGATGATTTCTGAATTTAAAAAGATGAATGAAATCAGGGAGAATTTGAGGGACGATGTTGACTAAGGGCCAGAGCGGAACAGACATCGACACCCTAACTAAACCATTTTGAAACTGATTTATCTACTTAAATAATGGCGAAAAGCTCTAAACAACATATAGAAGCAGCAGATTTGCTGGAACTATATAAAAAAACTGAGCCAAAAGAACTCCTGGTCTGTTCATATACACTGAGCCTTGGATATCTAGAACAAAAACTCTTTACCAGGTTTAAAAGGGATCATGACACAAAAATTACCGTTGTAACTTCAACTGCCAGTCTTACTGAATCATTTTTTGAGGCTTCTTCGCTAAATGGTGTGGGCACTGAATACTATGTCTACCATATAAATGATTATCCTTACGCATTCCATCCAAAGATATTCGCGGCAATTAATAAAAACAATGATTTTGTGGTGTATATTGGCGGCGCGAATTTTACATATCCAGGAATGTGCTTAAACCTGGATGCTGTCGAAAAAATCGACCATGATGAGATAAGTGAATTAACAAAGAAAAATCTTGTCACATTTTTTGATGAACTGGAAAACCAGATAAAAAGCAGGGATTTTACAAAAAACATCTCAAGATTCAGAAGCTGCCTGGAAAATATTACCGTAAATAACAACTCTTCCCGATCCTTTGTACATAATTTTGAAGAATCCATCGCGAAGCAGATCGTTAAAGACACTGATGGTATTATTAAAATTCGAATAATTTCTCCATACTATGATAAAAATATGCGGGCGTTAAAAGGATTTATTAAGCTGCTAGGTAACCCCGAGGTAGAAATTTTGTGTAATAAGGACGACGACAAGGTAAACCTTAAAGAAATTCCGGCTAAATTTAAAATTTATAATTCAGAAAGACCAAAAAGTCAGATTAATAGATTTATGCACGCGAAAATTTATTTGCTGTATTCAAATGAATCTGTCCATGTGTGTACAGGATCTGCGAACTGCACTTGGCCGGGGCTGATGTCAACCAAGGACGAAGGGAATTGGGAGTCCTGTGTCATACGAAAAAACATTTCTAAAGACTATGCCGAATCTTTTTGGAAGGAATTTCATCCCAAACTTTTAAAAAAGAAAAACTACTGGAAATTTATTTCAAAAAAAAAGGATGTTAATGGTAAGGATAAAGTTTTGCATTTTAACGCGGTTATTAATTACGACATGATTACAATTACTCCGGTCAGCAACTTCCCGAACATGAGATTTGACGCCTCAGTGAATATCCTCACCAGAGATGGAGAGGAAATTAGACTTGACTTAAAAGATCTTGACGTCAAAGCAGAAATTACGTTTAATGTAGAGCCTGATGTAATAGAGCTGATCGGCGACGATCCAGTCAGAGTTGAGTTGCAAATTACCAAGCCCTATTCAAAACATGGGAGGGCTTGGGTAATGCAAAAGCATAAATTGCGAAAATCAGTTAAAATCCGCAAGCTGGAGCAAGCCATCAGTCAGCTTCAGTACAACAATCCTGAAGGATGGGACCAGACATTAGAGATAATTGAATTTATATCAACAAATCTTATATATATTTCAGTAAAGCGGCCAACCGGCAGAAAAACAATTAAAACAAAAAAAAGAGAATTAGGTTCTTTTAGCGTCCCCACAATTTCGGGGGTTTATAGCGTTGATGATGTGGTTCCGTCATCGGAATGGGATATCAGCTTATACGACATAATTGATTTTGGTTCGAGTATTAGAAAATTAATAGAAAAAGGATTTTCAATATTTGGAGATGACGATGATGAACCTGTTGAAGACGATGGCGGCAAAGAAACTCCGGTAGATCCGGAGAAAATGAAAAAGCATAAAGAACAACCGGACAAAACTTTATGGGTTGATGAAGATCTTGAGCAGCGAAAGCAGGATGTTATTGATCAGATACCTAACATAAGTTCAATCTATGAAGATTCGGTAATTCAGCCTTTTAATAAATATTTAAATAATAAAGAAAATATCTCAAAAAATGAAAGCTCTGTGCGCTTTGAGGCATTACTGGATCTGACTAACTTCTGTCTTAAGTTTATCCGGTTCATACGGTTGGAACTTTCGAGCCAGTCGATATATTCGGATAGTAATAAAAATATTAAAAAATACTTAAATGAAGTATTGGCCATTCTCAACTGGTTTTGGCGACAATATCCTAAGATTAAAGAAAATTTTAATCTTTCTAAAAAATACTTAAAAGAAGTTTTCAGGTCTTCAGAATTGCTCCCGGAAATGTTGAACTGCCTTATAGAAATATGGCATTTAAATTGCGAAGAAAGGCTATCAAAGAAAAAAAATTTCTTTGATGCAATTGAGGAATTTTTTGATCTGTTTGACTTGGAAACTATGCAAAGCACACTGCGCGTATTTTTGGAAGGCTCCGGCCGCTTTACCAGCGAAAGGAACAACTTATTATATGATTTAAAGAAGAATAGTGAAATTCTATTAAATATTAAACAATACCAAGAGAAAATCAATTCAGTTGGAGAGATTTACAAAAAACATATTAAGTATTTGTACTGGCAGCAGGCTTATGATTATCATTCTGAAGCACTTTACCAATATAAAATGAGACCCCACATTCCAAGACAGAATTATGATGAACATAAAAAAAGATTGAAAATCGCTTCATATATGATGCGCATTTGTAAAAACGAGGGAGAAAAAGACCTTGGTAAAAAATTTAATCCCAAAATTTATGATTCTAATAATGTTGCCGGGATATCAGAGTTAATTAACAAACTGCAATATGCTTTATGCCCGGCCTGTGGATATAAATTTAAATTTGATATTTTCGAGGAGTTAAAACAATTCAAATCACAAAAATGCTCCGGCTGTTCTTTATTAATCGTTCCAGTTGATAAACACATCCAATATAAATTCAAGGACGCTAAAGATGTTGAATGGCAAATGAACATTGAGGATCTACCGTGAAAAGTCTATTTCCGGCTCCGACCAAATATTCAGACGAAAAAACAACCGGGAGAGATTTTCTTGGGCAGCAGTCATTTGTGCAATATATGGCAGACCGATGCCTTCCCTCCTTTACAAATGCTACGCGAAAAATTCGATATTATTCATTCTGGGCATGGGCCTTTGAGATGTTGAAGCGGAATCACGGTGATAATCTTAAAGATAAAGAATGCTGGTGGTATTTAATGAAGCTAGAAACAGCTTTGATGATATTAAACAAGCACTTGGATTCGGAAATGACCCGTATGCCAGGGATTAAAGGCATTCCTTATGATTCTAATGATATCAAAATTTTCAAACCCAATACAGAAGTGAAGATATACAGCACGGCTCAGAGGACTTCCGCATATGAGGCCGTGCAATATCGCCCTTCATTAGGAACATTAAATATAGTCATTAGGGATGGGCAGAATTATTTTATTCGAGAGTATGGGAAAAAGCTTGCCGAAATTTTCGACAAAAATGTTAGGGGTTATAAAGGGTATAATATTTTAGTCTCACCGGAATCCAAAACAATTAAATGGCAACTCCTCAAAGAGATGGCGGAAGCTTTTTCGCTTGAAATGATATCCGAAGAAGAAGTAAAAACTTTTATTGAAATTATCGAACAGAGAACACATGTCGGGTTCAGTTCCAGCGAACAATCAACAAGGGTTTATACCACATTGTTTGTTTTAGATGTTTTCCAAAAACTTCAAATCGCAGACTCTAATGAGCTATTGATCAGACTATGGAAAGGAGACTATGATCCCCCGGAAGCTCTAATAGAAATTACTGAAGGTTGGATGCTTGTTGAAGCAAGGCGGTATTACCAAGTATCGATTGAGGCCATTCTTTCATCATTCTGCAAATATATTAGTTCATTTAAAAGCAGTATTGGTGATTTTGATGAATTCAGCAATGATGTGATAAAAAGGTTCGCCAAATTCAAATACGCGCAGAGCAAAAAGGCTCAGTTTTCTGATATCATTGTTAAAAACAAGACATTAAAAGATTTTATTAATAAACTGATAGAATTGTGCGATAGCCACGCGATTGATGAAATTACACTCGCCGGACGGATTAATAAACTTAAGGGTGAAAAAAAAGCTTTTAATTATGAGATGGCACACTACGCGATAATTTTACTATTAACGCTGTACTGTAGATTTCCAGATCTAAAAAAGCTTAAAAGCAATAAAGCGATTGAATTTTGGCGGTACAGGCAGGCGGGTAGCGTCAAACACTCCTTTAGGCTTATCGACAAATTGATCAGCCAGTGGTGTCATCTTCCTGTTAGCACTGGAATAAAAAAAATTATTCAGGAATTGTCCCTGAAACTTCACCTTGGTGTTTCCCAGGAAAAATGGCTGCAGACAGGCAATTTTACCTTCAGATATATCAGGGCTGAACCAACCGGATTTAAACTACTGACTTCTATGGAGCCCGGTATGACAAACAATAAAATCCTGGCATATATTGAATTGATAACCGGCCTTGGATTTTTAAAGAAAAAAGGGAGTTTCTATAAACTGAGCGATGACGGGAAAAATTTCCTTAAAAAGTATTTATAGCTTGAAGAACAGAAAATCTGGATAGCCCAGGGTAATCTTCACTGGCTCCGTAAAGACCTGCTCCACAAATGAAAACATGGCAGACAGGCAATCGATTATGACAGATAGAATTTGAGGGACATCCTATAGTCCGCTTGTCAAGGCAACGGTGTCCAAAAATTGGGGTTAAAAAACAGCGTAAATTCTCTTCAGCGTCCCAATAGCCTCCAACCATGAAGTGTTCGCATATAAGTTGTTGCGCAACCATCGGATGAATTTTACCGACAGCTGAGTAGGCCTTTTGGGCGTTGTGAGAAAGACTGGCAATTTGTCTCTCCTGGTATTGGTACTGGCGAGGGCTTTAACCAGCCTCTTGTGGCGTCGATTATTTTCAATCTCATTTTCAACGCCTTCTTTTTTGAGGCATTGTTCAAGAATCAGCATTAAGTTATGCGCTATGCAGATAAATTGGGCCTGCATATTTTTTGCTGTCTCCGATGTCGCCCATGCCTTTTTTTCAGCCAATTTGTTTTTCACCTGATCGAAGATCTTTTCGATATCCCATCTCGTTTTGTAAAGATAGGCGATAAGGCCTGGAGGGACGTTGGTCAAGCTGGTAACAAAACTATACGTTTCTCCGGATATTGGACATTTATATACTACACGGATCACGGTTACACCAGCTGAACACCCCACAATTTCATAACTCTGGACCCCGGCGTTAATCGGATCTTTCTTATCATAACCCAACTCGGCCATTACCATTAATTCCATGTTCTTTTTTTCTCGACTGACAAAATAGATTCCGCCGGTATGCTTCCATTTAAACCACTGAAAGAAATCAATGCCGGCTCTATCCCAAACATACACCACCTTTTGGCCTTTTGGGGCTGACTGACGAAGAGTTTCAATATCAAGACGTTTAAGGGCGCGTGTATCATGCTCTCTTTTTCGAATGCCGCTTGTATCCGCTAATGTTAAATGCCTTAAAGCTTGGGTTCGCAAATCGACGGAATAAAAGTGTTGGGTTGGATATTTCTTCCCGGACTTCTTCACATCGTGGGCAGCAGCTGCATGATAATGGCCATCTCCGGCATAAATGTCATATCCGTCAAGCGCCGCAAACCGTGCAAAAGGATCAGCCTGCCGGTTGTTTATCCTCATTTTT